>VFQS010000325.1_pt1 | contig 57519 bp, 49 predicted proteins | sample 3512361 | NCBI WGS metagenome assembly VFQS01 (sample SAMN10412375, study PRJNA504923) | tailings metagenome | isolation source: Relicate 1 Philex TSF3 active mining | place: Philippines | reverse complement strand
TCCTCAAGTCCATATACAACTGATATAGACAAAGATGAAATAGACCGAATGATATTAATTGGTTAAAACGACGTTACGCTGAAGGATTTTTCTGCTCAAATCAGGGGAAAAGCAGAATTGCGTCCGCAGTGCGGACGTAATTGAAAGAATATATAAGTCATTCACTTACACATTAATAATAACTCAATATGAATTGTGCAGACACTGTCTGCACAATTATGCATCTTCCCTTTTAATGAATAAAATCACTTTATGAATTGTGAACGCAGTGCGTTCACAATTGAATAAAACTCCCTTCTGCAATTCCCCTCCTAGAATAGGAGGGGCTCCGAGTCCCGCCTTTGCGGGACGAGTGAGGGGTGGTACCCCCTATTCCCTGCCTATACGCCACCAAACTCCCTCCTTTTGCTACACTATAATCCAGGCATATTACATTGTGTGATTGTATTGCGGGAATTTTATCTTCCAGCCAATAATGACCGAAGAAGACTGGTGGTGCATCTGTAGGATAGACATTAAAGGTGATGTCTGGTGGAAGGGGTTGGTTGTACAATACAGCGGGACAATTAAACAACACTGCATCGTGCGTGTGTTCGCGTGGATGTTTCCACCATTTGATTCTGTTGGATGTGCGGAAGTGACCATCCTTGTCCTGCCATGCACATTCTTCCGGGATATTGATTTCTTTACCCTTTAAGGTTTCTTCAATTACGGTATGCGCGTGACTGTTTTTATCATGTGCTTCTACCAGCAAGGATGGTGTTAGCATACCCTTTGTGGTTTGCTTTAACCATTCGATATGTTCATGATCCCAGCAGGCATGCACAACACGAAGTTCACCCAAATCTAAAAAGAGCGGAAGCGTATAGAACCATTTCAACCAATCTTGCCATTCGTCTTGGTGGTTGGAAAACTGATCGAGGGTTGCGCGGTGCTGACGGTTATGTGTTTCGTTGTGGGAGCGCAAATATTTTCCGTTACCCAAATCGTGTGCATAAGCGATGGCATTGTATTCGTGGTTGCCCATGACTGCCAGTGCTTGACCGTGATCGATCATGTTGCGGACGATGTGTAATACTTCGCGGATAGCGGGACCTCTATCGATGAGGTCGCCAACGAAGATGGCCTTGCGGGTTGGATGATGCCAAACTCCATTTGTTTCTTTGTAATCCATGCGGCCGAGCAGCGATTTCAATTCAGCTGCATGACCATGGATGTCTCCAATGATGTCGTACATTAAATATTTTATTACTTGTCGTGTTGATTGGGCTTTTTCCAATCACTTAATTCAATTTTTTTTGGTTGACCATAACTAGTACCAAAACCAATATCGCCATGCAGTACTACAGTTCCGTTATTAATCAGCTCTTCAGCTATTTCTTCTGTGATTCGATCCTGGTCGCCAAAACTATAATCTCCAAAGCCATTGATTGCATCTAACAGCGCCATGCTTCTTCGTTGATCTTCTATCCACTCTCCATCTATTAACCATTCAAAAGCATAAGATGAATTTCGCCTTGCAAGACGATGGTCCATAAAAATATAATACTCCATTACATAATTATTTTATGATTAAATCCGATACTTGACAAATTATGGCTTCAATTACAAATGTATATACAATTAACTTTTATAATTAAACTCTTTATATTTTGAATCAATTGAGAAAGAACTGAAATATCAGTCATATGCCGTAAATTGAACAAAACACCTTTATGCTGGCTTCTACATTAAAGCGAAAGCTCAAAGACCATGATGATGCAAGTGATGAATTCAAGATCAGGATGCACCGTTCGATAAGCTGGCTGGCTTGTGCAGAAAAACAATCGACTGATGCTGATTTGAAATTCCTCAGTTTATGGATTGCGTTTAACTCATGTTATGCAATGGACTTAACGGAGAAGAACCAGAAAAGCGAAAGAGAGAAGTTCAGAAAGTTCATTGCTACTTTAGTGAAAAACGACCATGAGCAAAGAATAGCTAAGTTAATGTGGAACAAATTTTCCGGACCGATACAGATGTTGATTAAGAACCCCTATGTTTTCAAAACCTTCTGGGATTATCACCGAGGCGAAGCTATTGAATGGGAATATGCACACAGAAAATCAGTTACCGAAGCCACGAAGTATTTGTCGAATAACAATACTGAAGGCTTACTCGAAATCATCCTCGATAGACTCTACGTATTAAGAAACCAAGTAATGCACGGCGGAGCAACTTACAAGAGTAAGGTTAATCGAAATCAGTTGGTTGATGGCACCAGAATACAAGAAGCACTAATCCCTATTATCATTGACATCATGCTACAGAACCAGGATGAAAATTGGGGGAGAATATTGTATCCGGTGATTTAAATTAAACTCTTGTAATACTTATTGATTATTCAAAAGTTTATTCCTTCACAAGGTGTTCCCTTAATATTAAAATAAAAGAAAACTAATGCCTAAAAATAAATCAGCTGCCATAAGATACCGGGTAATCGACCAAATGCTGAACAACAAGAGAGCACCTTATCCTAGTTTGGAGGATATGGCTAGTAAGTGTAGTTCAATATTGGATGCTGATATATCGACTTCCACCATTGAGAAAGACATCAGGGCGATGCGGGAACAACCACCTAAAGGTTATGGTGCGCCAATTGTGTATTCTAAAATAGAAGGTGGCTATACGTATGGTGAAGTAGGATTCTCTATAGCTGAACTGAACCTTAATGAAGAAGAATGGACTGCCCTCCAGTTTGCAGCACAACTATTATACCAATATAAAGATGTTCCGGTTTTCAGCAATTTCAAAAATGCAATCGAAAGAATCAATACCAGGTTCTCATTAGGCATCGATGGAGAAGATAAAATGCTGGAGGAAATCGTTCAATTTGAAAAATCAGTCGATACCAAAGGTATTGATCTGGTCGAGCTGATTTATACTGCTGTTAGAAATAAACAAGAAGTACAATTCAAATACCGCAATATCTATAAAGGTAAATCTACTTCTACTAGCCTTCTTCCCTATTTAATTAAAGAACACAGAAACAGATGGTACGTTATTGGCTGGAGTGAAGAGAAAGAAAAATATACCACTTATGCCTTAGATAGAATGAGTGATGTTGATGTATCGAATAAAACCTTCAAAAGAAGATCAGATTTTCAGGCGAATACTTTCTTCCAACACAGTACCGGCATCATGCAGAGCAACACCAAGCCGGAAGAAGTAGTACTGATAATCAAAAAACCAATTAGTGATTTAGTCTTACTTGAACCGCTTCATGTTAGTCAGCAGTTGATGTTTGAAAAAACCGATAGTATTCAGATTACTTTAAAGGTATTGGTGAATGAAGAGTTCATATTTAATTTATTGCGCATGGGTTCATACTGCATAGTGAATAAACCTGCCAGCCTTCGCAAAAGGATGAAATCTGAATTAGAACAAATGAGTGCTAATTACCACTAAGGATCTGAGAGCCTAATGGCATTTCATGATCGTCTAGTGGCATCCAGACTTGTCCATTAAAATGTTTGTCGGTAATGAGTCGCTTGACCACTATCTTATCACATCGCATCAGTATACCAGGTTCCACATAAAAACCAAAGCGATTACCTTCCATGGCTAGTTGAGATATATGTGTAATATAGACTGGACGACCATATGGGTTTAAATAGAAATAATAGTAGTCGCCTAGTTTTACAATACTGAAGTAATGTTTGTTTGTTGATTCTATTTGTTGTTGTTCAATACTACCGCTAAACCTATGTTTTTTGTAGGCATGATCTTTTTGATACTTAGCGATAGTAAAATCATTGTTATAAACGGACTTCACAAATTTATTGAGTTCATTATGTTCTTTATCAAATCCCCAAACCAAACCAAACTGACCATACTTCCTTTTCATATCCAACAGTTCAATTTCCGCTTTGATCATGAAGCTTTCGTCAGGATGCAAAGGCAATTTCTTGTGATAAAACATCCATCTATAGGCTGATTTATTTTCCATCCAGTAATAACCATCCTTTATAAAAGCATGTTCATCTTCATCTTCGATAAGTTCCCATCCTTCAAATTTGCTGTTGAAATCATCTTCTAACACAGTTTCTTCATGTATGATTTTTGCCAGTGGTAGTATTTGTATCATTTTTAATTGTCTTTTGATTCTAGAATAGATAGTAGTGTAATCTCAAGACCAACATTTCCCTGAAAGCCCCAAACGATTATTTCTGAAGTATCGGTAGAAGGGTAAAAGGGACCATGTGTTCTGGAATTGCTTAAAAACAACTTAAGTGCTTCTAACCTGATCTTTTCAATTTTCAATTCATGCAAAGTATCCCGGATGATTTGCCAACCTTGTCTTTCACCTTCTTCCAGCATATTATTAATGACACGGATGTCATCAAATTTTGCATTATTCAGAATGTCATGATCTTCATCAATTGAGATAGTCTTATTGATTAGCTTCAGCGGTTCAAAAAGCAGGGTGAACCGATACCCATCTTTTTTTGCCTCTTTGACAGTTGCCATAAATGATTTGTAATCGATGTAGTCTACTCTACTACCGTCATAGTTTTTGGTAGCTTCAAGCCATAGACGGTTGAGTTCAGCGCAATAATTGCTGTGCAGTTGGTATAGTGATATTTCCATACTCCAAACTTAATTGGGCAGAGCTCAATCTATTGGAGCAGTAGCAAACTATTGAAATAAAAATTGATTACTTTATTTCATTTTCTCTTTGAAATCAATGAATTTTCTTTCTTTCGTTGAAATATTTACAATAATCACAATCTGCACCCGACTCTGGCATGGTACTGCTCTCAATACAAGATAGTAGCCGATTCAAAGTAGGCTCTACCCATTCTGTATTTCCTTGGTGTGAGATCAATTTTATGTGAAATTTCATGGTACCATTGAATGAGGGTAATGTATTATCTCCTGTACAATAAACAAAATAAGCTGTATCAGAGACATTGAAACCCATTTTCCTTAAAAGCCATTGATAAAATTCTACCTGCCGTTTATAACCACTATGATAGTCCTTATCAATGGATACCACAGGTTCGCTGGCTGCTGTTGCCTTGTAATCAACAACAAACAATTCTTTATTCTTATTACACCAAATATCATCTACTGCACCAAAGAATTCATGCCCTTGATAACTTACTCTCAAACCTTTGAAGTTTTCCCTCCAGGTTTCAAGGTCTGCATGCTGAAATGGTATGAGATTTATTCCATCGTCGCTTAATAATGCAGGGACTGTTTGTGTATCTCTGTATTGATCAAACTCTCGTTTTAGCAATGTATCTACTGCAGAATTTATCGAAAATGGAAATCCGGGAGGGACATCAACTCCCTTCTTTCTGTCGATGTAAAAGCACTGTGGACATTTTATAAATGCATCAATCTTACTTCTGCTAAAAGAGAAACTCTTGCCATCAGTAAAAATATTTCTTGTTCTGGGAGGATTATAGCCATTCATGAAAAGAGGATATTGATTAAAGATTTGGAAAAGATAATTTAATTGCCTTATTAAAATATATTTTATTTTTTTGGGTTTCTACATCTTTGACAATTACTTGATATATGTAAATATCCCCAGCTATAGAGTTTTTACCCATTATTAAATCCAGAACTTCAGCTATAATCTTATTTCCATTAATACTGTAAACCCGATAATCATCATCTTTTTGATAACCTAATTCGAATGAAATGATAATCGATTTTTGAACTCGTCTACCATTTTCATTGATAAATAATTCCAGGTTACCATCCTTAAAAATTACTCCAAGCGCAGAATCGGAAGTAACAACTGATTTCTTATCTGCCTTTTCATGACTTACATTTAAATCAGTTTGTGCAAAGGTAACCAGCTGAAACAGAAACAAGGCAAATGTGATGAAAAGGTGTTTTTTCATTTGTTGTGTATTTTATATGGTTAGTTAAAAACTAAATACAGATTCTACATTATCCAAGATTGTCCTCAGTTTATTTTCCTGAAATTCAAAAAATGTTTCATTAAAAAAGAACGACGCTACTTTCTGTCTGTTTAAAAAAACAATCCATGTCTTCATATCTTCGTCTTGGTTTAAAAGAGGACCTACTTCTGGAATACTATTGGATAATTTTGACAATATTTCAGACAATACATTATTCGGTATAGTCATTTGTAAGAGAAGTTCATCCCTGTTTTGCCTGCCTTCAAAAAAACATTCATTCCCATCTTCAAATGCAAAAAGTGTTGTCGAAAAAGAAACTCTCTCCAGTTCATCAATAAACTCTACTGGAGTTAAATTCAATTTATATAATTTCAAAGCCGGTCCAATTGGCTCGGTGTGGCTACCAATGTCCTCCCAGTTATTGTGCTGATGGTAACTGTTATTTTGACCCCCTGCTTACGTATAACTGTTGTTGTGCGTTCGGCTTTTTTTCACTTTTCCTTTTCTTTAGTAGTACTAAAAATACTTAATAATAGCCCAACCGCAATTATTACATCAACGATATTCCAAAGCGTACGTCCTAATGAAATCTTAAAAAATGGTTGAAATAACAAAGCTAAAATAACATATATTATTGCCTCAGACTTCTTGCCTTGTTCATTAGCCTGATATGCAAGTAATCCGAACCCAACTAAACTAATAAATCTGACAAACTGAAAATATCCATAGGGCATATCTGTTAAACAAAGTAACAGCAAAATCGCAAGTCCTATTTTTAGTAATTTATCCATACTATTCTATCATACTTGCTATACCTGCAATTATAAGTCCGCCAATAATTTGGGCAACATATCCTAGAATTCCCCAAGCTATAAGAAATAGAATTGCTCCTCCAAAACTTTCTGGTTCTGTCCAATTCCAAGCCATTACCCCTGTACCTACCCAAGCAAGCGCATAGATTACGAACAATAAAATTGCAAGGCATCCACCGTTGTCTGAATTACTCATTTTTTTATTTTATTTATTGGTTCAACATTTAGTTCATTAGGTAGAACTTTCCACCGAGCATTTTTTTAGCTGACGCACAACTCAAAAATATAGGCCTCCTCTTCACCATATCTCTACCTCTCATGTTAAAAAAATATTACACTTTTCTTTTCAGTCATTTACTTCATTAAACAAAATATGCACTTCGTATTTTTAATTATCAATTAGAACAAGACAAAATGTGCAGCCCCTAATTAACACCTCTCCCCACCCTCTTCCTCTCTCCATTTCCTCCTTGAATATAATAATGTTTTGCAAGATCCGGGCCTATTGCTTCTTCAAATACTCGCTTAATTCTGGAAATTTTTTCACTGGCAGAATTACTTAACACATTAACTAAATCATTAATGCGTTCGCGCATTTCATCTATTGTTCCAGTGTGTGAGATTTCTTTATAGATATCGAACAGCTCCTGTCTATGATCAATCAATTCTGTTAGGTATAATCCCTCTTTGTATCGCAAAAATAAAAAGTACAACGCCTTTTCTAATGGCCGAAGTTTAATTTCAATATTACCAAAGTCAGGTAGAAAAATTCTATGTGTACCAGGAACTATCTGAACTTTACTGAGTGGCACATACTGCCTGAAATTTTGTGCATACATCATTTTCACCCTTAAAGAATCCATGATATTCAATGCATGCAGCATATCTGTCATTGGCATTTTCTCTTTAAGCTTCGTCATACATTCGCCGCAAACATCTGCCGTACGCATTTTTAAGATGATCTCTTTCTTTTCCATGCATAAATCATTCACACATCCAATTGCGCGCTTATGTGCTTGATCAAAAATTGGTTTTCTTGGATCAAAGGAAAAACGGTGCATGAGCAATGCAATTACCTCATATGCAATAGGGAACTGCCTGTGACAACTTAAAAACATTTCCCAGTCGGCTGTATGAATAAAGCCATTATTGGGGGCTTCTTGATCAAGGGTGGCAAACCAATTGTATTTGTTACCGATATCTGTCAACAACAACACTATATCATCTTTAGGGATGCTTCTTGACTTACGATAAGCCTCACACTTACCAAATAATGTGCTCCAGGAAGCTGTAGTAACTTCAGTAGGAAATTCTATATTGAATCTTGACCTTGACATAGCATACATAGGAGGAGGATGCATCTTGGTAAACTCCTCCTCGTCAGGAAAAAATCTTCTATATAATTCATCATGATGGAATTGAATAATACTTTCCGGATTGCATTTGAATTGCAAAGTACCATCCACTGAAGTAAGTAAGTCATATACTGCAGTAAAGATCTCTGTAGATAACTCTTCGCTTTTAATGAGGTGAATGGTCATTTTTCAAGGTTTAAAAACTGCCGGGATAATCAATCCCGGCAATTATTAAATTAAAACATTTTTCTTAGATCCTCTCCCTTCCTTTTTCGATCATAGTACCCCCGCATAGAATCATTAAGTCTATCCCAAACACCATCTTTCATTGACTCCTTTTGAAATGCAACACTGTTCTCTCTGCGAATAGACATTTTTTCTGCAACATCAACTGCATCTAAAGTTGCACCTAAAAAGCTGAAAGTCCAGGTACCACTTGCCTCCCTGGCTTCAACCATTTCTTTTACATTCTTCAAAGTATATTTTATAGAAGCATTTTCATAGCCGTCGGTCAAAATAACCATCACTATGGTTGTAGGCAATTGCTTATTGGATTCCTCCTGGTGAGTGGAAAGCCTCAGCATCGTTTCGGCCATAGCATCTAGCATAGCAGTAGAACCGTTAGGAATATAATTTTCAAATGTCATTTTGTAGGCGCCGGACAACTGACGCATATAATATATATGGTCTACTGTGTGATTAAAGGTCGTTAGACCTATGCTTATTTCCTGTTCCGGAAATTCCGACTCCATTTCTTTGATCTTGGAAATTTGCTCATTAAATCCATTGACTGTCTGTTCAATACAATCACTCATGGATCCGCTTTTGTCGACCACAAGGTGGTAAATCGTTTTCTGTGTTTTCATTTTTCTAGTTTTAGGTGTTTTTAATAATTAGCCAACGGCTGTATATATCAATTAAAGTAATCAGCACTACCTTATTGATTTATAAAGCAAAACTATAAAAACAGCGTATGAGGGATTTTTTCTTACAACCTTGTAAGTAGTCTTACGATAGATTCAATTCAGCCAGATACAAGGGCTGCCGGCTCAAGTATTTTTTTATGTTTTTTCTAGTAAACGCGGGATACCATCGAAAAAAGGATAAAGAAAAAAGGTAATATGTTAAACCCGATTTACATTTTTTTGAAATTAAAATAATTTACACACTTTTTCATTATCATCAAGAACCCAAAAGGGTACCAACCGAGAGCAACACTCCACGGTGGTAAATCGATGAGGACTTACAGGTCAAAATAAAATGTAACTCTTCCTTCTTTTTCTTGATGAGATTTTAAACCACTAAAATTTCAAAATATGTTTAAATGGCCTACTTCCACTGGGAAAATACATCCACCAAATTCTGTTCAGATGAACCCTCAATCTCTATGAGATGCAGATTGAACGATTTATAATCTTTGATATATTTCTTGAGCGTATTGCTTGATACTCACGTTAATCGGTATATCGAAAGATTACTTTCGAAAGTACAATCTAATCTAAGAACTTGTTTGATTTCAATCATACTAATTTATTTATTTGCCATACTGAGTGTATTGTTAATACTAAAATTTGACTTATAACAATCAAATTAACATTAAATCAAAACCCTTCAATTTAGTCGATTTAAAAAACACAGCGATATCCTTACGTATTTGAACATTTATTTTTTCAAACACAATTCTTTTATTTAAATTGAAATTCAGAGAAAAGATTTAATATTTTTTCTTGCAATAAAACTTTTTAATCGTCTAAAAAATTATCATTTTAATTCAACTGTTTAAAATTTTTAAAAAAAAACTCTATGTATTTGGTTAGAAAAGCAAACAGTTCAGGTTTTCTAATTTTAAGTGATGAAAAACCAAAATTAATTTGTGGACAAAAAACTTGGTCTTTAGCAAGAAAATTCAGGACAAAAGCATTTACAAGAGATATTCTTTCTTCGTATTATTATTCCAATTTAAAACAAGGCGATTGGATACCATGGGCAGTACCAACTGAAAAACCCTTCTCTGCTGAAAGTAAAATAATGATAGCTGATATTGATGAAAAAGTTTTCCAAAAATATGTTGTCCCTGATATACGGTACACCAAAGAATTCTGTGACAATATATTCCCAACTTTTTTATACAGAGTTACTAAAAATGGAGTATTATTTTCTACATATCCAATGAGAAGGAAGTATTATATTGAAGGTTATGAAGATGAAGTTAAGATAGATGTTTGTGAAGGATTAGCGGATAATATTGTTATCCCTAATATGGAGTTAGTTTTCTACCCATCAAAAGATATCGAGCCACTTGACTTATCTTACTCGTTTGAAGGAATTGGGCGTAAAAAAGTTTACCCAATTTTTAAGTCATTAGATGCATGCGATAATGCATACTTCCCTAAAGAAGACTGTTGTAAAATTTGGTGGGGGCATGAAATGACAATAAACGAGATTAATAGTAATTCCGAAAAATTTGAAGTTTCTATAATCAACAATTATATACAGTGGTATAATGATTATGGTGAAAAAGCACAAGATTTTTTTTGTGGTATTGAAGACAGTTCTGATAATTCAGATCGTTATTATCGTAATGAAAATGATAATGATTGGATGGATAATCCTGATGATTATTGGAATATAGATTGATCTACCTAAATTTCTGTACAATCTAAATAAAAAACTCCGTAAGATTTTGATTTACAAAGGTTTATTGTTTTTGGGAGTGTTGTAGGGTGTGCAGCCATATTTAAATTTCATTTATTGTATTTCAGTCAATCAATTGATTTAGACAAAGTTTGGTATAGATCGATGTGAATATATATTGATGTACATGGTACTAAAGTTAAAAAACTGTGCTCTGTTTTTATTAAAATTAGTTAGGATTGGAGAAAGAATCTGTTGTCTTTTGAATATCAATCATTTCCTGCTCCACAAATAAATACTGTGTATTTTTCTTACACCATTCATCAGCTTCTTCCATTGAGTTTGCTTCGATAATCGGACCGGGCCACTTACCCAATTTCCCTTCCACATTATGAATTGCTATTACGGAGGTTAGAAACTTTTTCATTATCAGTCTTTTGATTTTGTACGATACTTCCCTCGTGTATTATAATAGTACTTTGACTTATTCTGACTCTTCATTGCATTCTTCTTTGTACTAACCGGCATGCGCATATGGCCTTTGCGGACTCTTCCATTTTTGTCGACTGAAGGTTTTACATAGACAGGCTTTCTGCCTCCAGTGTCTTCTCCATCACAGGATATAATTCCAAAAAGGATGAAGAAAAATAGTAATATGTTAATTCTGTTTTTCACTATTTTGAAATTAAGATTTTTTACCCATCTTTATCCCATCATCAAGAACCCGAAAGGGTACCAACCGAGAGCAACACTCCACGGTGGTAAATCGATGAGGACTTACAGGTCAAAATAAAATGTAAATCTTCCTTCTATTTCTTGATGAGATTTTAAATAACTAAAATCTCATACTATGCAATCAACACATTCAAAATCTAAGTCATTAAGGCAATTACGTGAATTCTGTGCCAAGCCTCCAAAAGGAATGATTTCGTATTGGTGGTTCAATGGTTTAGTCAATGCTTACCCTTTACATTTTTTATTTTTTACCCAATTTTCAACAGGATTTAAGGGAACAAAGGAGAGTGCTCGTAAAAGCATTCTTTCAAGATTTCAAAAAAGAGTTGAGACATTATTGATATACCCGACATCAGAAAAGCAGATTTCTGATATTGAAAGGATATTGACTGAACTTGATGAGATAATCAAAGAAGCAAAACAAATTAATAATAACTGATATGAAACACTTACAATTCCCTTTTGCAGAAAACATCACTATTGAAATCTCTAATGGTAGAAAGAAAGTATTAGTTGACTGCGAGCTTGCATCATCTGAAATTGAAATCTTTCAGTCTCTTTCTTTTAGCTCAAAGAAAGATTTTAAGAAGCCATTGGTGCTCTTGTTTGATAACCCTACAACTCAATACCTAAGCCGACATTCATTTAATTTTGCGGTAATTCAGATCAACGTAAACTATGGTAATAATATGGTCAAAAAAGTGCTCCTTGTTCCAAAGAGCAACAAAGTAAATGGACAATACATTCAGTCCTTTGCTTAATTTTCTCTTGTATTATTTATACCATTTGATTCTGAGTTAAAAAAGCTGATAGTAGAAAATAAAACATTTATTCAAGTCATATAAGATTAAAACTAGATTAATCATGAATACAGAACAAAACAGAAAGACATGTAAAGAGGATATGGAACTAATAAATCAGAAATTTGATTAGCTAGATATATTAATTATTGATTACTTAAATGAAGTAAGAAGGATGGGGGGGGTACATTAGGGTTTTGTGAGGGGAGCCCTCATGCAAAAATTAATTATTACAGAGAACGTTTGAATAACATGTGTGGGAAGTTTGGCCCTTATGTTTAATACGAAAATCAACAGTATGTAGAAATAATATTTGGAAGATCATTTATCATATAAAGTAATAAATACATGACAAAAAATATATCCTTATTTTCAATACTTAAAGTTATTTATTAAGTAATAATTTAATTTTTGAATGGTATTTATATCTCTATCAATTAGAATTCGAACAATGTCAAGACCACAAATGAAAATAATAGGATGACCATCACTTCTAACTTCTTTATATGCTTCCGCTGCTACTGCAGATGTTGTAACTAAAACACCAAAATGCCTGTTTTTAATTCTTGATATTAGGCGTGATGTTTCTTTTACACCTACTGTATTGATTTTTGTACCATTTAATCCAGGATTGTAACACTTTGCCTCCAAAGAGAATTCGGAAAATATAGGATCAATATCGAGACCAATTTTTAATCTGCCTACAGCATCTCTTCCACCATCTTTTACCCCCCTTGTTACCTCGTCAATAATTACATTTGCATTTGACATCATAAATATATCTGCAGCAAAAAATTCAAATGTCCTTGGACTTTTCTCAAAATAATTAAAAATTATTTTCAATAAATCTTTTTGAAATTCTGATTGTGGTAATTGCTCACTTAAAGTTCGAATTGACACACTCTTTTCTGACAACAAAGGCTTGTATTTTCCTTTATCGATAAAATTTAAATACTCAGCAGGTGTATTAGTAGTTACTCGATTTCCAAAGTTTAAATCATCAAGCCATTTTCTTGATATCCTTGGAATATTCAAAATAGTAAAAAAAGCTGCATAGTTTTGAAATCTGAGACTATTAGATGATTTCCAAACAGCAATTAAATCTTGTGTCGAATCATGATTGATTGTCCCAGGAACACACAAACCTCTAAATCTAACTGATCGCTGGCTATTTTTCGTTGGTGTTTTTTCAAAAATAAATATGGGAGGAATATTTTTTCTAGGATTATTAACTGAATGCAGTGAATCAAAAAGGCTTTTCAAAATAAGATTTCCCTTCTTTTTTGTTGAATGTAAATCATTGCCGGGCTTTTTATTATCTCCATAATATTTAAATACTCCAGTTTCAATATCAATACTATCAGGCCATTCAGAGTCTTCACCTGAAGTATATAGAATCAAATATTTTAGATTAGTCTCCGAACCCGCGAATCTGAAACCTCCTTGATTTCCAACTGGTAGAATTTTACCTATAGGATCATCCCCTACATTTCCCATATTTCCACCTTCATATATTGAATCTAAATATAAGTCACAGATTGATAGTTCTTTATGTGATATTATGTTCACTTTTTTAAAATAGCTTTTGCTTAAATATTTCTAGTTAGGGGATTTTTTAATAAAGTTTCTTTATCGATTAATTTTCCAGTATTTACACAAATGCCATATTCCTTTAATTTAATTAAATAAAGCGCATCTTGTAATTTTGTATATTCAAACTTCTTTCTATTTAATTTCTTTTTAAGAATTTTATTTCCTTTGTTATTTTGATAGTTTTTAATATCAAATATTATTTCTCCCTTCAGTGAATTCATTTTCTTTTTAATATTATCATTAAATTCTTGTAAGTCTTTATCGGTATGTCTTGGTTTCTGGAGAACAATACTAGTTAAATCACTATGTACACTAGTATTTTTTATTGATTTTACATGAGGAAATTCATTTTCTAATATCCCCAACATATAAATTGATAATTCAGTATTAGGTGATAATTTATGTTTAGAGAACCCCTTTCGATTTAATAAATTGATAAGATAATTAGAGCTAACTTTATATTTTTCTGCAACAATTGACAATTTGTTTTTTCTATTTTCTTCTAAATTAGTACTATAAACTTTATCATTGTTGATATCACTTTTTAGATTGTATTTAAAATCAAAAAAATCATAAAAAGCAAAATAATAATTTGACTTTATTATTTTAATCAATAAATCTTTAGATTTTGATTGATTATTTAATTCTTGTTTTATAATTTTTATCTCATCATCCGTATTATATTTATTCATAACCCATTTATTAATTGCAGAATAAATATAATTTTCAAATAGTCCAAATTCATATTCATATTGACCACTGTTATAAAATGAAAATAACTGATTTATGTTGTCGTTGCTTATAGCAAACTCCAACTCATTCAAGTTGTAAACAATTTTCAATATTTCACTTTTTTTGAGAAAATATCCATTGGGGTAGCTTAAACTTTTACTGTCATTGAATAATGGAATGAAAGTGTCGCTTATAAAGTATTGAGAAAATATTTTATCATTTAATTTATGAAATTTGATTATATTAAAATTTGGATACTTTTTTATTTGATTCAAAATTTCATGAAGCAATAGAATTTGATATGAAAAATTATCATCACGATGTCTTAATCTCCATGTTATACAAAAAATAAAATAAGAGTTAATTTGAAGCTCCTGGTCCAATGATTGAATTAACCAATTAGGGTATATTTTGTATAAGTTATCAATGTTTAAATTAAATATCTTAGAATCTGATTTTCCATAATTTATTTTACTATTTAAAATGTGAATTAGAATTTCTATAAGATTATCGGTACTTAATTTAAATGAATTTAATTTAAATTTATTTAGTGCTTTTACAAGGAAAGTGTTGATATCATAACTAAAGTATTTTATATTGTCATCATTAATAACATTTTTTTTGAATAGAGTTTGAAGGATTAATACATTATTTTTTTCTAATAGGATATTTTCAAGAAGATAATTTCCCTCATATATATGAAATAAGTCTACCATTTCTTCATAAAAATGATTAATATCTTGACTATTTATACTTTCATAATATATTTTTATCCTGTTTCTTAATTCTGTCTTCTGGGATATGCCGTTTATGCATAGTTTTTCATAGTGATTATGTTTGTCTTTATCAGGAATTCCAAAAAATTCTCTTGAAAATTGCTTATAGAAATAATTATTTATTTCAATAAATTTCATGCTAGAATATCTTTAAAAAATCCAGAAATTTCATTGACTAAAATTCTCCTATCAAGATAGATATTTCTATGTTCACATGATGTTTCACTAACTAAACTGCAGGAAAAACAAGAAGAAAAATTCAAATCAAACAATCCTTGGCCATCTGATTCCCAGCACAAAGGATCGCTATTACATATCCTAGCTCTTTCTAATGCGTTTTTTATTAATTTAATCAAATTCTCACACCTTGTCTGTGCTATTATTCCACCCATACTACCCTCAGCACCTTCTGCTGTATAAATCATGCAGCCATACATTCTATAATTTATGTCATTTGATACATAAATCCTCTCTGATAATGATGCTGTGGGGTATCCACATCTAAACTCTAGTTCTCTCATAATTAAATGAGCAAAAGTATGAACTAAATATAATTGCCAGTTATTCTCTAAAGCATACTTAATAGAACTTTCTGAAAAAGCATCACTATTAGTATTTAAGTTTGTTAATTTTTCATTTATAGATGCTGTAGCATCATCATTTTTTGAAAATAAATTGATTAATTCTTCATTAAATGCAAAGAAAATACCTTCACCATAATTTTCAACAACAGGATAAACTTCTACATTATCGGGTTTGCTTCTAAAAATATTTTTTGCAATTATACCATCTGCATCAGAATCAACTGGAACAACTCTAGAAAAGTCCAATTGAGCAGAAGTGATTTTCATATTATCAATTCTAAGTATTCTAGAAAAATATTTTGCTAAAGAAGTACCATCAAGATTTTGCGTAACATCTTTTACTTTCAGATGCTTTTCATCATCATTAATTTCATTTTGATTTTTTTGGGTTAATGCTCTAAATTCTTCAAATCGATATATAATGTCATGTAATTCTGTTGTTTCTTCACTTTTAGTTTTAACTCCTAAATCTTTTTTTAGATTATTTATCTGTTCTACTATATTCATTATGTCAGTAGACCAATTTGGACTTGATTTATCAAGTTCATCAATTTCTTTTTCTAGCTTCTTGAGTTTAATTATTCTTTCGTCTTTAAACAAAATATCTGGCATATAAATACTCGAAAGCATTCTTGAATAATAAAGATTGTTTCCAGTTGTTAATGCAACTTTCATGGGTTTTTCAGAATAACATATATCATCCTTGGGTGGCTGTGAATTTCTGGCCTTAGAATTTCCATTATGCCTCCAGATTTCATTACCAACACATGTTTCTGCTTCCCAAGGTTTATGGCCTGGACAAATGATTTTTATACTCATCAATCCTTTTAAAGAAGCTTGCCTTCCACACTCCTCACATTTAAGCCATTTTCCATCAAAGCCGGAGGCATTTGCTGTACTCGAAGTTATTTTAATCTTAGCTGTAGGTTTGTCAGGTGTACCACAACAAAGTTGATATTTGAATAAATCAATTGATTTATCTGAATTTATATCAAATGGATAATCAGTTCTCCACCTAAGAAAATTTGACCATGGAAAATCACTAATATGTCCGTGATCGCAAATTAAAACTATGTTATCCTGTATTAAATCATTTACATACCCTTTCTCTGTTTTATATTTTGGCGGAAAAAAGTCATCAGTATTTTGATTTGATTTTTCCCATTCATTATACCATTCCTTATATGATTTATAAAAATGTCTATTATCTTTAAATATTTTTGGCATGAAAGAGCTGTTTATTGCCAGTTCATTTCCGCCATAATTAATAGTATTGAAAACTTCATTGAGTTCTATACTAGGAATTAAAACTAAATATTTAAGTTGTGATAATTTCTTTCTATCTTTTAGGGATTCAAGAAGTCTAGAATCATTAGATATTCCAATAGCACCTTCCTCAGATAATTTAGCATGGTTTTTTACATAATCAATAATTTTATTTTCATGTGTACCAGCCTGAATTGCCCTTTTTTGAAGATCTTCTATTTTTCTCAGAAACCCCCATTCTTCAATACAAGATACAATTATACTCCCATATGAAGTATGTAGTATCGAACCAGGACCACCATAAGCAGAAAGTAATTTAAATTTACTTATAGATTCGTTACCTTTTATATTTTGTGGATATTGTTTTTTTGCCATAGTTTTATTGTTGAACTGTTTTAATAACTACAGAGGGGTCGATTTCTCTTAATGAATATCCTACTTTCCAATGATTTGGATAATTATCATCACTCGCTGAGATAAAAAGAGATTCATTTATTCTGTCACGAACTCTGAAACTTAAATCCGAAGAGGGCTCACATCCAGTTAGTCTCAAAATCCAATTATGTAATAAATTTTCTAGCTTATTGTTCAAATCTATTAATTCATCATCAGTTATTATTCCATCAATACTCGATGTAACGCCTGCAGTTCTGCTTTTTAAATAATCATCTAGTACTTTTGCATTATTTTTAACTTCTATAATTTCATCATTTATCATTTTCTTTATCAACTTTATTTTACTATCGTCAATTAATGATGCATCTGTATTATTAATTAATCCTAATGTCACGTTATGCCTAATCATTACAGAAACGAACATTGCTAAATATCTATCCATAGCTTTACTTGCGAAAGGTGTTACAGATATTGGCTCCACATAACTATAAAACTTTTCATGAAATTCTTTGAATTTTTGATAGTGTGAAATATCTCTTGATCTAAATGGATGATGCACAGTAAAAACAATACCTTCTACACTTCTGGCCACCCTACTTGATGCTTGAATATACTCAGCAATATTTCTAGGCATGGAACTAATTATCATAGTATTGAACCTAGAAACATCAATACCAACTGATATCATATTTGTAGAAATTACAAATTCGGGCGGGTTGTTCAAATTCAGAATTGTTTTATTATCTTTTTTAGTAAACAACACCCATTTTTTCTGATTGTTAGATAAGTTTGATTTAACCTCTTCTCCATTCAATCTTCCTGTTAATTCGGAGTAGTAAATTTTTGATTCATCTCGAATTAATTTATCTAAAAAACACCACGGAATTGTGTTTTTGACAACATAATTAACATCCCCTGGTAAATAATGACTTAATTGAGATTGTGTTTTGCCAACGTCTTTTAAGCTATTAAAATAAGACAATACAGTATGATAATAATCAAATACATCGTTGTATTCTTCTAGTGCAGTTGGCCTTTCAAAAATCACATCATTGACAAAGCATTGTTTTAAATACTTCAATCTATGAGCCAATGCAATAGAAGCAACTCTCAACTGCATCCATACCTGTGTTTTACCAACCGGAAGAATTCCAATGTACTTTCTATTTGTCAAATACTCGTCAACATTATTTTTGTTTCTTTCATAATATGCAAAAAAAGAATCATCTGAAAGAATTCCTTGTTTTGGGAATATTTCTGAACGTCTATTAAACAAGGCAAATATTTGTTTATCAGTATTCCTTGTTGTTGCTGTAGATGTAATTATTTTAGGTCTAATTTTTAACCCAGCTTCTTCATAGGTGCATAAATAATCTATGCTCTTTTCAAATAAACCTACAGCAGACCCTAATGGACCAAGTAGCAAATGCAACTCATCTTGAATAATTAATTCTGGAGGTAAACTATTTTGATTGTGCCCACGACCAAACAAACGTCTTGAATCTTTATATCTGTCCCCTGCAACAGAAGAAACATTATTAGCCAAAGCTGCAAATTTGTCTACTGTACCAAAAAGTAAAGTCGGTGGAAACTTATAAATATCTTCATCAAATAATCTAAATGGCAAACTAAAATCATTATTAGGCCTATTGCGACCCATTCCTTTGTATGCACAGCTATTATTATTACAACATATGTTTAGTTTATCTTCTTTACCATAAGTGAATTGACTTCTTGAACTAGTAGTTGCAACATTGCTCAGTTTTTCATCTATAAATAAATCACTGCCGCACCATGGACAATCCGCAAAAGGTAAATTTGTTTTAATTATTTTTTCAATTTGACTCTTATTCTCTCCTTTTTCTTCTGCTATTTTTAATTTCTCTTCATATTGCTTAATTGAATTAGAAATCTTCTGAAGTTCCTTCTCCATACTTTTATCATCTGGCCTTCCAGAATCTTCCCATTTATTTGGTAAAGAATTTCCTCCAACAAATAATCCAATAGATATTCTCTCTTCTCCAAGCTTACAATTATGCGGTATGGTATATTTATCCTTTCTCATAACCTCTAAAGCACAAATAAGAAGTGTTGCCCTTTGGAATTGTTGAAGAGTAAGTAAACGCAAAGTATATCTCATTAGAACAGTAGTTCCATTCCCCTTCAGGCCTTTTATAAATCTTCTGTAACCAATTACAAACGCGATTATACCAAGGTATGCTTCTGTTTTACCACCCCCAGTTGGAAACCAAACTAAATCCGCAATTTCATTTCTTTCTGGCCAGCCTTTAGAGAATATATTTTCAACAGTTTTATCATCAATGTCAGGTTTTACAAAAGCATCAATATTTAATAGTATAAAAGCGATTTGGAAAGAACGCCATTTGTAATCTGCGTTAACATCTTTATAATATTGTTCTGTAAGTTCTGTGTTTAATATCTCATCTTTATTTTTCTTTAAAATACTATGATGTAGTTGCATAAACATTGCAGTGTTCATCATTCTAAAAGCAGCAATAGCTTTTAAATCCTTTTTTAATAAATTAATATTTCTAATCAATCTATCATAGTCGTTTTCACAGGATAATAATTGTTTACATAATAATTTAAACTGATCTTTATTAAGAGTAGTTTCCTCATTTAACTTTATTCTTTTTTCATCAATCCATATTTTGTATTCATTCACAAATTCTTTTAACCCATCTAGCACATCTTCATCACTTGAACTAGATAAAGTAGAAAGATAGCGCATTGAAAGAACGGATTCACTCTTTGCATTTAATCGAGATACGATTTTACCTTCAACAATTTTACTCGGTTTAAAATCAACTTTTGGTGTATCTTGTTCAGGAAGAAAATTAGTTGATATATACTTTAAATTAGAATTAGTTTTACCCCAGTCTACAGAAGTGTTATACCCTTCTCCAAAATCATGGTAGTTTCTATAAAGCAATTTATTGAAGTTATCTTCTTCGTCAAAATTTAGTAGTTGAGGAGGATTATATTGTTGTAGTCGGTTTTCTACTAGCTCCGAAACCATTATTCTTACTCCGAAATAGGCTTTTTTATTAGCTTCATCTTTTTTATTTAATTGTGGTGGTTCATTTTCTTTTAATAAGATGCTGGATTTATTCTGTAATATGATTTTGATGAACAGTTCGTCATTTTTACGAATATATTGAATGAAATATTTTAAATCCGCTAAATCTTTATTTTCGCCATTGATTGATAGTTCTTTTGAACGATAAACATTACCATTACTTTCAAAATTTGGTAGTTCTATTTGAATATCATCATATGCCTTTGACTCCCAAACAGGAGAAGCATTTTTTGGCTTATATACAGATTTTAAATCAGTAACATAATTCTTTATCTGATTATATATTTCAATCGTTCGGATTAAATCTTTAAAATTTACATAGTTTGCTATATCAAGATTCAATTGCAGTTGTATATAAGAAATAATACGCTCATCATACAAAGTTATTACATTGAAAAAACCATATTTATTTGATTCAGAGATAGAATAGATTTCGTAAGTTTTTTCTCCATGCAAAAATCCAAAATACTTGGTTCCATTTTTTTCTTTTAGCTCAACAATACCGTTTCTAAATACACTTTTAATTACTGGTAATACATTTTCTCTAATGAAATTGTTTGTATATAGATAATCTATCACATATAAGTCCTCATTGCTAATAATAGAATTTATTGTAATAAATATATTTTTATCTTTTCTGATGGCACTAAAAATGGGTGCATAATATTTTGTTATAACACTTTCTATTTCTACACCATATTCAGCCACTAAACAAGATAATTTATTGGCTAAACACGCTTCTTTCTTAATATTAAAATACTTTCTAAATGAAATAGATACCGTTATATCTTTTTGCAAATCGGTGTTTTTACTTACAACAAATGACAAACCTAAAGAATTAGGATAATTCTGTTGTTTACTAATTAAGCTTTCATCAGAATTTTGATTAAAATCTTCATCATCAGCTCCTGGATTTGAAATAGAATCACCACCAAAGTCTTTTTCGTCGCTCCCATTTGAATTTGTATTTAGTTTTGTTTTATTGGAAACAGTTTCTATAGATATTCTTGTTTCAGGAAATAAAATCGCTGAGCTATATTGATAAGCTGGAACTTCTGTTAAAACTTCACTTTTGTTATCAAAAGCCCTAACTGAAACAGACTTGATGTCAAGACCATTGAATTCATTTGACGCTAACTTTTCAATAAAGAAATAACGTTTATTAAATGCACCAGGGCCTATTATTTGTTCTTTTACAAAGAACTCTAGACTTTCTCTTTTATTTTTAAAATCACTCATTCAAATTCGTTTTAATTTCTTTAACTTGATAAAATGAAAGTTCGTTTATTACAGCATAAATAATTGATTTTGCAAGATCATTTGTATTTGCTCCTTCCCCCTCTTCGAATAAATGTTTTTTTTCTTCTAAAACCCCTGCTATTAAATTTATCAATTCAGGGTTCTCTGCCTCACTCAAATAACTACCATCAATACAAAGATTTAAAATACGCTCATAGATTCCCTTAATTTCATTAATATGTTTTCTTCCATAATAAGAAATCCAGGCTTGATTAGAATCTACAGAGTTAATGCCTAAATACTCACAGATGATTTTCCAATTATCTTTCTTTTTGGGAAGGATGAATTTTTCCCTTGTATAATCTTCTACTTTTAAAACATACTTTTCGTTAAAATACTTTTCACTTTTGTAAACCAATCCATGCTTTTCCAATATGTGATAAATCGCTGAATTCTGCCCTAATTCAATTTGAAAATAAATTACAGAATCTGGTATGCGACTAAGCTTATTTACAATTGCATCTTTATCAATTACAGAATCAATCTCATCCATAGGTATAAAACTATCCCCGTTAAGTAGGTAAGATGCACGGCATGATATAATCGAAGTTCTTTGAAGTAAAATTTGATTACTGCTTTTTAATTTTAGAAGCTTGCCATCTGTTGTTTCAATTTGTAACTCAGTTTCAATAGTTTTTTCTTTAGTATTAAAAATAACTTCTAGCTCCTCCTCATTTCTAAAAACAATATCTTCATTATTAGGAATATTTTCTTCAATTACAACAATTTCTTCTTCAATATTGTATTTCTTGCGATATCTTATAATATCGGACTTAATCTCCCTAATTAATTCAGATTTTTGTTTTGTATAAACTTCCTTGTTCACACTAAATTTTTGATCAAGTAATTCTCTTTTGGGATTAAGTAAAGCATCAAATTGATAGCTAAACAATTGGTACTTAATCCAAGGTTGGTAATTGAAGTAAAGAAAATCTGGAATAATTACTTTTAAATCTTCATTTTGCTGAAAAATATTGATTAGATTAATAATATTAAAGCCATCTAAGACAAATAAATTCTTATGTTCATTGTAAATAAAATCATCATTGTTCTCTAGAAAAATCGTTTTGCTATTATTACTCAATAAATAAGTCTTAAATGAATTTAATGATTTCTCTAGTTTTTTCTTTTTTAAGCCCCTAACTTCTGGAAGTAATATTACCGGCTCTTTTGTACCCTCAATAAATAACTTACTCCAATTTAAATCATGTACTAAATCAATTATTACTTTAATTAAATTTATTATCGGACGTTCTGAAACATCTGGATAATCTATTTTAAACATCTCAAACCACTCTTCTTTTGGAATACTTTGATTTATCAATAAAAACCAGTACTTAGGGAAAGGAGTAGTAAACTTATTAAATTCATAAGCTCTCCATGCTATTCTAAACTCGCGTAAAGCCTCAAATAAGGGAAGGTTATGGTTAGTGTCAAATATTATAAATTTTGAGAAGAAGTCTTCATATACTAGCTCAATCTCATGAATTTCTTTTGGCAATAAATATATATCCTCTTCAACTATATTTTGGTAATAGAATCTGGTATTAAAAATTAAGCTCATTCGTTTTTTTCCAACATCAAGAAGATAACTATGTATATTTTTATTATAAGGATATTTAATTGAAACTTGATGCGTAAAATCTTCTCTAAGCAACTCATCTTCTATTTCGATTACATCTTCTTGAGTGTATATTTTCGGATCCCAATTTATTGTTTTGAATTGAACTAACTGATTAGTTGTAATTTTATCCCCGGTACTTAAAGAAAGACACATATCCTCTCTAAAGTTTATTAGAACAGGATGATCTATTAATCCTTTATTTTCAATAGTTTTAAAAAGATTGAATGTGTTATAAGTATCATCCCAATTAGAATTTTTTATTTGTTCTTTAATGAAAACTGGGATAAATCTATCTTTGGTAGTTAGGATATTGTCTGACCAATGAAGTACTTCGCCTTCTTGCTTTACAAAATCAATAGTTGGTTTTGTGTTATTTAAAAAATGTCCTCTTCTTTTATTGTAATCAAACACATTAAATAGGCACGTGTTTTCAAAAGCAGTTAATTCAGGTCTATTAACTAATCTATATGTTAATGAAAACAAGCGCACATAGTTGTAAGCTAAATTGATGGACTCCTCTTTATATTTGGGTACATGAAGTGTAATTTTCTCATTAGGTGATTTTAAAAAATTATAATACCATCTACCAATGACTTTTAAAATAGCAGCATGTTCCTTTTTAGGACTTAAGATTTCAAGTAAAACTTCATGTATTTTATCAAATGTTACTTCCATAAAATAATATTAAGTGCAGCCATTGCCCTTGTTGCGCCAACATAATTTTGAATCTTAGTTGAGTCCTTTATTTCGTTTGTTATAAGATAAATAGAATCATTCTCCAACCCTCTATACTTAATAGGACTTGTATATCTAATTTTATTCGATGGGATGTTGATGTTTGCTTCAGTTATTTCTTCAATATCCGATTTAAAGTAATCATTTATAATGCCAGTGAATTCTTCAATTAATTGGCTTTGTACCAATATTATTTTCTCTTTGTCAGTAAATCTGGTCTCTGTAATAATCTCTTTTAACTTTTCTAATTTTGATTTTATATCTACAACATAAGATAACATATTGCCGTATTTTGATTTTATTTTACCGCTTTCATTGAACAAAATAAAATTTGATACTTCCGCAATGCTTTTATTTTGTATGCATCTATAGTTTTGATCAAAATAATAATGAGAATATCCCATTTCAATAAAAAAGTCTGTATACCACTCTAATTCATTTATACTAGAGACAATTGCCTGATCTGGATCATAGAGAACAAGTAGTTTAGGTTTTTCAAGTTTAGCATTAATCTTCTCTATAAAATCATACAATCCTTTTTCAAAGTATTCTTGAGCCTCATCAAATATTAAAAAATCTACATCATTTGCAACACTCTCAGGTAATACCACATCTGTAAAAATCCTAAAAGAAATATTATTAGGATCTAATTTGTAATCATTAAGTATTATATGCTCTAACTTCGACCGAATTAGTTTATTAGCACAAAAAACAACACCTTTTTGTTGTTTTAATGAGTTCTCAGCTAAATATTTAATTGCTAAAGTAGTTTTACCGGTGCCAGGTCCACCTTGTACAATAATCTTTTTATTTCGTCTTAAACCTTTTAAAATTTCATAGTTTTCTTTGCATATAAGTTCTGCATTAATTTTATCAGGGTTATAACCATAGGTTGATTGAACAGGAAACAACTCGTTTCTTAAGCGTTTAATATCCTTAGCGTTTAATAATGGATATAACTCATTGGCCTTTTTTATCAGGTCATCAGAATTAAGTGATTTAAATGATTTTTTTAATGTCCTAAGCCTAGAATTTTTATTTAAATTGTTAATGAATGTGAAAAACTTATTTTGTATAGCCCTTTCGTCAAGCCCATCTATGTCTGCTTTTGAAAAGAAAATATCCTTATATCCCTCTAATTGTGGGCCCTTCAAAACAAATCCTGCTTCATGAGGTAGTATAATTGCCCTATAAACAAAAACAGACGAATCAATATAATTTTTTAGCGTGTGTACATATTCTTTAGCTTGTATAAAAGGGTTTTGGCTTTCGTATTCTCCAGTTTTATCAAATGAAAAATAACAATCATTTTCATCCACTCTTAATCCACCACCTTTAATCTCAAGAATTAATATTCCATATTTAGAAAGTAGTATAAAATCAATTTGACCTTCCACTTTCTTTTTGCTTGCCGGATGCGTTGAAAGATTGTAATTATGCTTTAGATACCACGTCTCATTTTCTAAATACTTATTTTCATTAAATGCTAAAAACTGTTGATAAACCCAAAGCTCACCATATAATGTTTTATCATCTTGATTAACAATAATTTTGTTTAAATTATTTTTTGCGTAATTATCGATAAACTGTATTGGCATTATTAATTTCCGTTTGCAGTAGATGAAATTATATTTATAGCATATAATGCAAAGAATTGCCTCACTGGTACCTTTTCCTTGTGTTTGAAGACTTTGATTCTATTTTGTCTAACTTCAGTTTTTTCAATATTGAGTTTTTCAATTATATCATGAATTGAATCGACCAACTCAGTTGGCTCCATATATTTAGAGTTTGACTGTTGTACTTCGTAAAGTTTTTGCAATTCTTTGGCATTGCCAATTTTCTCTAAAAATCCATTATTGATGTATTTTAGAAACTCTTTACCTCCTTTATATTCTTTAATTAGTTCTTCAATATTTCTGTAAAACTTATCATTTATTTTCTGAATTGGAAACCCCTTACCAGTTCCATATTGAATAGAAGTAAACCATTTTTCTTCAGCTGATTTAGTATTCTTTTCAATGTCATAGTTAGATAAAGTAACAGTTAAATTACCATCTTTAAAGGCGTGTCTTCTAAATCTTGATCCTCGGTTTTTAACTGGGGGTTTATCGAATACTTTTAATTTATATGTGTTAAGATTTGTAACCCCTTTAAGATTTGGCTCGTTATTTAAAACAAGATTATTTGGAATTATATATCGAAGTTCTTCTAGTACCATTCTCGCAAATGCTCTACTAACAGAACAGCAAACAGCATTTCCTACTAATCGCCACTTATAATTATCTGCCCCTAAGAACTGATAAGTAATTGGAAAGCCCATTATTATTGCAGCTTCTCTAACAGTTGGTAGACGATACTCACCATCACCGATTCTATTAAGTTCGGATTTATAAATAATAGATTCTCTAGAATTTGCAATTTTTGTTGCTGTTATGGTACGGCTTGGTTTGTTTTCGTTTTCAGGGAATGACATTTTCCCCATAAAGGGGTGATTTGTTTTCCAATAATTAGAAAACCGCCATTCAACCTTATATATTCCCGTATCATAGAAATGATCAGTTAATTGGTGTTGTTGAATTTTCAGTTGATATTGAGGGTCGGTGATTATTTTATCTGATTTTTTAGTAAAAGGATGAGGAAAGTTTTTCTTCATTTTTCCAATCGTCAAATATTTTTCTTTACCATCAAAGCCATTTTCAGAATGACTTGGTTTTGGAATAATAAGCTCCCCTTTCTTAATGATTTCTCCAGATATTACTCTTTTTCTTGCCTGAAAAGAACCATAATCAGCTGAATTGATAATTGTTGTATTGTCGTATAAATCAATTGCAATCTTTAGTGGGCTAATTCTATTTTTAATTGCCCATTGCGTTAGCCCTAAGTCCTTAAATGTATATGTAGTCTGCAAATACCTTTTTGAGTTTACAACATTTTCCATAAACCAAGCCTTTAGTATTGAATTTGGCTGATGTTTTTTTACAGCAATAATTTTTAAAAAGGTTTCTGTTAATTCAACCCCTAACGACTTATCAGCATTGCCAGATTTATTTGAACTTGAAAAACTTACACAAGGAGGGCTCCCAATTATTATTTCTGTATTAGGTAAATTTTCAATTTCACTGATTGAATTTTTAAAGTCCAAGATATTTTTTACTTCACATTTCAAATTGAAATTAAAATTGTAAGTATCTACAGCAGGTTTCCAATGGTCAAAACCATAAATTATTTCGTACCCCATCTGCCGGAATCCTTCAGAGAAACCACCTGCGCCACAAAAGAAATCAATTACCTTTAATCGCCTCATTATAAATTTGTATTTCAATTATATTTTTTTGAATTTTCTCAATAATCAATAAAATTATTTTCATTTATGTCACCTCATTTAATGTCACTTTATTTTATAAGCTATTAAATTCATTTTTTCATTTTAGGCAAGGTCACCTCAAAATCATTTGGATATTTTTTTATCGTATCTACTTGATTCAACAAAAGACTACCATCTAAAATATTAAATACTACTTTAGCTCTTACTCTTTCAAACACCTTAAATATTTCATCGTAAAGCAAATACCTTTCTTCTTTGCTAAAGATTTCATATAGGCTATCTCGATTAGAATTTTGTAATTCTTTTATTGGATGAATTTCATTTAGGATATATACTGCTATCATTAAATAGATATCCTCAATGGTATTCTCAATTGTTGGAATAACTATTTGACTTTCGTTTTTACCATCTAATGATTGTAAAATAAGAGAGGGCCTACTGTTTTCCCTAAACTGAATTATATGTGTTGGATTTATCCCGCTATCATTTTGATGTGCGCTGCCAACTAAAATTACTGCTGTTGTTGTTGCCATTTGAATGTTATCTATTTATAGGTACAATATCCTTTTGATTAAATAAAACTAGATGATACTTCTCTGAATTTAATAAAAATACCAAAGGATAAAAACCATTGGCGTGTCTATTTTTAATATTTAGAATTTGAGCTTTGTCTCAATGAAGTAAAAGAAATCATATTAATAAATAATATCATTTCTTTATTGTTGATTTTCAATTCATATATCAGTTTGTCGCCATCATATATTTTATATCTTCAGCTATATTATATTTTTCAATTTTACAAAGCATCAAACTTTGCACCATTCCCCCACTATCCCTCTTCAAAAAAATCACATTTACATTTGCAATAGCAATTGTATTCCTCAGCTGTTCCTCCCAACAAAACAAACCATCTATCCCGCCAACAGCACCGGGAACGCTGGTGGAATATACCTTCATCGATACGTTTGGAACAGATAAAATAAACTGGACCATCAACGAGGGGCCGGAACTCTTCATGACCAACGGAACCATGAAGGCATCCGACTTCCGTGATAGCCTGGCCAAACCGCAACAAGGGGTCAAACTCTATAAAGTTTCCTACTCGTCCATCATCCCGGAAAAAAATGATTCGGTCGTTACTGCCTACGGTCTCATCGCCATCCCCGAAAATGTACAACCCAACGCCCCGATGGTAAGCTACCAGCACGGCACCATCTTCGATCGCTCCTGGACGCCCTCCAACCCAGCCGGCTCCATGGAAACACAACTCATGATTGCGCAATTTGCTTCGCAAGGCTATATCGTTATCGCCCCAGATTATTTTGGTACCTCCAAAGATTCCCAACTGCCCAACTCCTACTTCGTTGCGCAAAGCACCGCGCAAGCCTGTCTCGATATGTACCGCGCTTCCCTTCAGGTATTGAAAAAAGAAAACATCACCCCAGGTAAACTCTTCATCAATGGCTGGTCGCAAGGCGGCTACAGCACCCTGGCCTTCCTGCGCTACCTCGATCTGCTCAACATCCCGGTGGCGGGTGTGGCCACAGCATCCGGACCAGCAGATCCGCTGCTCTTCATTACCCAATCCCTCAACAATCCGAGTCCCTTTGCGGCCTCCTTCTCCGTAGCAGCAGTCACCAACCTCATCAACTCCTTCGATGCCTATTACAACCTCAATGGTTACCTCGATTCCTCTATCCACCCCAACTACATCAAACCAGCACACGAACTCTATGGGTTCAATATGTCTTACGAAGACTTCGCAAAACAAGTGCCCACGCAACCAGATAGTGTATTCCTCCCGCAATTTTTTGTGGATAGTCGCACCGCCCTCAAACCCTTCTGGAAAACCCTCGACAACAACGCAGCCTACAGATGGCGCATGAGCGCACCCCTCCGTTGCTTCTACAGCCTCCGCGATGAAGCCGTTCCCTGGCAAGTGGCCCGCCTCGCCGCAGATTACCAGCGCACCCTCGGCCACCCCAACGCCGAAGCCATCGACGCCGGCCCCAACGCAGACCACCGCTCCGTCTACCTCTACTCACTAATTAAAGTGAAGAGGTGGTTTGATGGGATGAAGTGATATGAATAATAACCAGCAATAAAAACGCTGGGCATTTCAGCTACAAATTCGGATATCTACGAATATTTACGGATATTTTCGGATATGTCGCGGAGTAAAGAGGATTTGAGTTTATACCTAACATTTAAACTAATGGACTTATTGCATGCAATTCTTCCTGGAGTCTAGCTCTTTGCCAGTTAGCCATTAATTCTATCTATTACTCCAAGAAAACTACTGATCTGCGGCATGCAAGAATTTTGGATTCATAACTTCTCCAAAATTTTTGCCAGTAATATCTAAGTAAATTTTTATCGCATCAATCTCAAGCTGATCAGACCAGGCGATAGCATTACCTGTTGCATAAACTTGAGCAAAGCGTTCTTTATCTTGCAAAACTTTGAAAATTCCTTTCTCCACTAAATCGTTCAGGTGAACTATGCCTTTTACTCCATCCTCGAAAACAACTTCGATGGAATAATCGGAAACATATTTTACCTCTTTAATTTTCATAATTAAAGTTACAATTTATTCTACAAAGTTATTTCCTGCTTTATATCATAACATTTCTAGGTTCTGAGATTATTCGGAATTAAAAGGAGAAAATTCTCATTTATAAACCATTGAAATTTGATCAATTTGTATTGTACTAGTTTTGTGTTTCCCTTTTAGGAAACTTATTTATCTTTGCTAATGATGAAAAAGATGAAAACCAAAAGTCTAGACTCTTTAACAGATAAATTCATTGGCAAAAGAGGCACACCAGATCGTGAAACTTTTGAACATGAATTGAGAATGGATTTACTTTCTGCTTCCATCAAAGAAGCCAGACTCAAACGCAACCTCACACAAGAAAAACTCGGCTTATTGGTAGGTGTTCAAAAAGCACAGATCTCAAAGCTTGAAAACAATGTAAAAGAAGCAAGATTAGATACCATCATGAAAGTATTCAAAGCACTGAATGCAAGAGTAAGCTTTCAGGTTGAATTGATTCAGCCAAAAGCCAAAACAAAAAAATCTCACTAAGATGAATATCATTTTTCTATTCCAGAAATTCATTGCCCCAGTAGAAAAAATCACAAAACCTCGAAAACAGCTCCCCCGAAATAATCGCAAGTCATCAAAAAAGAACATGAACTAAACACATGCTGGATAAAATCAGATCAAAAGAGCAGTATGAAGCCATCAATCAGCTGATTGAAAAATATATCATCAAGGCAACCGAGCTGGGCGGATTTCATGCACTAAGTTTCAAAGAAGAATGTGAACTCAGCAGAATAAGTTTTCTTGCGCGCGACTTTGAGCAAGTAATGATGTTACCCATGGAGCTCAAACAATCATTAAACTCCATCGTCCAACATCGACTAGACGAAATGAAAATCACTCAGGGAGAACTCGCAGAACTCATCAATGTATCAGGATCAAAGATTTCCAAAATCTTATCCGAAAAACAAGAACCAGATGTTCATTTTCTGAAGTGCATTCATAAGTTTCTAGGCATTGACGGTAATCTTTTACTGAGGGTGATATAAATAAATAAAGTAAAAGCATAACTTGAGGATGCGGAATATTTTAAAATCTGTTTCGCACTCTCGCACATGAAAAACTTCTACGCTTTTAGTTGCTGTCTACTGGTGCTTGCCATCTCCTGTACTTCCAATAAAACAGAAAAAGCACTTCCGCGCATTGCGATTGCAGGATTGGCAATCGAATCCAGCACCTTCTCTCCAGCATTAACACATGAAGCAGCTTTCAAAGCCAGAGTAGATACCGCAGTTTTTACCTCCTATCCTTTTTTAGAAAAAGATTCGGCGCTTCGCATGCGTGCAAACTGGTTTCCAACGCTTCAGGCACACGCGCTTCCAGGCGGCACCGTTACACGCGAAGCCTACGAATCTCTTGTTAACCAAACCTTGGAAAGATTAAAAGCGAATCTTCCTTACGATGGTCTGTTCTTTGATATCCATGGTGCAATGAGTGTAGTGGGACTAGACGATCCGGAAGGAGATTTTATTATACGCGTGCGTAAAGTTGTTGGTAACAAAACATTGATTTCAACTTCGATGGACTTACATGGTAATGTTTCAAGACGTCTTGCAGAAAACACAGACCTCATCACCTGCTTCCGAATGGCGCCGCACGAAGATGCAATAGAATCAAAACGAAGGACAGTACAAAATCTCTTAGATCGTCTCGAATCGGGCAAAGGTAAACCTGCATTCAAAGCATGGATACCTGTTCCCATCTTGCTTCCTGGAGAAAAAACAAGTACGCGAATAGAACCTGGAAAAAGTCTCTACGCACAAGTAGACCCCATCACCAAACGACCTGGCATCATCGATGCTGCAATTTGGATTGGCTATGCTTGGGCCGACGAACCTCGGAACCATGCGGTTGTGATGGTTACTGGAGACGACCAAACAGAAGTTGGAAAAGCGGCAGAAAGCCTCGCTGCAAGCTTCTGGAATTTTCGTTCCAAGTTTGAATTTGTTGCACCCGTTGCAAACCTCGACGAAAGTTTAAACATGGCATTGGCAAGCAAGAAAAAACCTTTTATGATCAGCGATATGGGAGACAATCCTACTGCTGGTGGTGCAGGTGATGTAACATGGACACTTAGTAAACTGCTCGATCGACCTGAATTCAAATCTTCAACAGGACCAACACTCATCTATGCATCCTTACCCGCACCAGAATTGGTTGCAAAAGCGGTAGCTGCTGGTGTAGGCGCAAAAGTTGAAGGTCTTGCAGGCGCTGCTGTCGACAACCGTTATGCTCCACCCATCCAACTCACGGGTATTGTAGAAGCCATTCACCATGGCGATGTAGATGCAGAAACCGAAGTGGTTCTCCGCATAGGTTCCATCCATGCTATTCTTACCAAAAAAAGAAAACCCTATCACCACGAAAGCGATTTTACTAACCTGGGATTGAAGCCGAGTGAAGCTGATATCGTTGTTGTAAAAATTGGTTACCTCGTTCCGGAACTATACGACATGCGTGGTGATTGGATCATGGCACAAACGCCAGGTGGAGTGGACCAAGACCTGGAACGTTTGGGGCACAAACGCATTATGCGACCAATGTATCCACTGGACAAAGACATGGCAGATCCTGATCTGAAAGCAAGGTTTTTAAAATCATCGGACTAAACATCAAAAATCTAGTCAATAGCAATCGCTTAAATTTGTAATACAAACTGCTCCACTATGATCTGTCTTAAAGTCGACATCCCCGAAGAACTCAGCACCATCGACGATGAATGCAAAGCCATCTACCACAGCAAAGACAGCATCTGTTTTTTTCTTTTCAAAACTCGCGAACTACGCAACGCCTTCGTTGAAGAAACCAAGGGCATGATGAAAGCAGAAAGAATGGAAATCTACGAACGTTATCAGCAAATGACTATTGAATAAAATAGTTCTTCTGTATTTGTATTTCATATTTCTTCCAGAAAGAAAAGAAAGAACCTTTAACCGGTTGTGAAGTTTGTATCATCCACTCACGCGGATCTTCAATCCCTTTATAATGCTTGTTCAATGGATGTTCGCGGTAATACAACATCGATGTGCGGGTTTGCTTTTGTAATTCAGCAAACGAACCCACAAACACCTGTATGCCTTCAATATTCTTGCACTGCTCCATCATGAATGCTATACATCCATCAGCAACAGGATAACGTTCAAACAAAGCAGGTTCTAATAACAAAACCCTGTTTGCATTTTCATCCTTACGCCATTCAGGTGAAAGGTTGTAATAATTATAGATGCAAGTCGGCTTACTGCTGTCAATAGCAATTGGTGCAGCAGTTGGTAAATTGGTCATTAAGTTTAAATCGACAGACTCTAGCAAATGCGCAGGCGCTGATGCTTCCGCCAATTCTTCATAACTGCAATCCAGATAGGTCTTGCGTTGTGTTGATTTTGCGTAATGGTTGATGTTCTCTTGATTCGCAATGTATTTCTTACTGGAGAAAGTCCCAGCTACCCACTGCCAGCTCAAGGCATTCGATGCCCAGTCGCCATCCAATAAATGATAATACATCCATCTTGCAGGATCATGCCAATGAAAACCAGCGAGGTTGCAGGTCATAAAAGCGACATACATCCTTACATGGTTGTGCATGTAGCCAGTCAACTTCAACTGTTCAATCGATGCATCAATTGCTTCAATGCCTGTCGTTGCACCATCGACCGACAAACTCATCCCTTGTTGAAAACGCGCACCTTGCTCTTGTTTCAAATCGGTATGAATACGTTCACCTTCTGTTAGCCACACGCGTTGAAAAAATTCCCGCCAGGCCATTTGCTGCACAAACTTTTGTAGGTGATAATATTTGAAACCACGTTTCACCAAATGCAGCAACACCGTTTTGGTATCAATCACTCCGCGAGAGATGTAAGGAGAAAGTTCAGTGACAGCGCCATCGGTGAAGTTGCGCGACTTGCCATAGGCGATGGGGTCGATATCGTCTAAACGCTTGATGAGTTGTTCGTAGTTCATTAGCGTTTGCTGATTTTATTCAAAGAAATCTGACGTTGTCTGGTGCATTTAAATCTTCCGATTTCTGGATTTCTTTTCATGAGGTGCTTCTGGCTCACACCACTGTTCACCCTTTCACGCCACAACAAGAAGCTTTTCTTTTTAAGATTGCGGCGCATCAATTCAATCACCTTTGCTTCCGGCAGACCAAATTGAATTTCAATTGCTTCAAATGGCGTGCGGTCTTCCCATGCCATTTCAATAATCCTGTCGATGTCCACTTCCGTCATCATGCAGGGTAAACAACAAAGGAAAAGAAAAGTTGAAAGGAAAGACTATTTTACCGGCACAAATGTAAACATCCATTTTACAGGCGTCTGCCAATCATGTGCTTTGAAAGTACCGACAGGCGACTTCACCAACACGGTATTCCAACCCTTGTTAAGTTTTATCATTGTAGGTGGTCTGTAACTATAGCCTTCATCAATCAATGGCACTTCAGGATCACCCTTTGCGCCAGCCCTGTTCCAATTTGGCGCAGGCACCAGCATACCATTCACCCACAACATACTTCCTTTTACATCCCATTGATGGAGTGGTGGGGTGTTTGTAGCAGGGGACCTCGACAAATCATAGAACCCAATCCAGAATGGAAATTCTCCTGCTTCATCAGACCAGATTTTTGTCGACGCATACCAAGTGGTATTTTCTTTCGCACCATCGACTGCACCTTTGATCAAGGGATCCCAAAAATGACGCATCACGATTGTGCCACCCACGACTTGCTTTGCAGGCTTTGGAAAACTATATCCGTTCTTCCATTTTTCAATTTCAAATACGCGGTTCACATTTCCTTCATTGGCAAACGGGCCATACAAATCCCATTGCATTTTGGCTTGTCGCTGATAGCCAAACTCCATCCCTTTAAAATACAATTGTTTGTGTTCAAGTAACCTATTTTCAAAAGCAGTAAACGCTTCACGATCACCATCCGAAACATTCGCAACCCAACCTGTTTGTCCACCTCCTCGCCAAATACGTTCTGCAAATGCCAATATACCCGGATAAACAGGATTCATTTTCAACACATCATCTTCTCTTCCCACATTGCGATCATGCCACAAACACAAAATGGCTCCTAATGCAAATTGATCTCCTTGTTCACGGTTAGCAATTTTTCTGTTGAAAATAGTCACAACCGCTTCTTCAGGATCATGGTGGTTCAAATACAAATGACGTGAATCAATAAAGGGAACTCCTTCTTCAATAAAAGAACGATTGGCATCTTCTCTCCACAACTGCCTGATGGTTGTCGCGTTGAAATTTGCACCAGGCTGCCATCCCATTACTTTTTTGCCACGTGCCTCAAGCAAGCGTGTCATCTCCGGAACAAAACTGGTGTCTTTAATTTTTACTTCATCTGAACCGATGTGCACATAAGGCACATCATAGGTATCACAGATTTCATTGAGGATTTTCTTCACAACTATCTTACCACTGTCACTTTGCATATCAAACCCCATCGCTCTTTTAAAAGCAGCACTGTGCCCGGGCATATCAATCTCAGGAATCAACGTAATGTATCTCTCCTTACAATAGGCAATCAGTTCTTTGATTTCTTCAACAGTATAATATTTTCCTTTGTTGCGCAACATGTGTTTTGCTTCGGTCAACTGCGGAAATGATTTCACTTCAAAACGCCAGGCTATATCTTCGGTCGGATGAAAATGAAATACGTTCATCTTATTCGCAGCCATCACATCAATCTGTTGCTTGAGATAAGGCATAGATAAATAATTTCTCCCAACATCAATCATATAGCCCCTCATCGCAAAAGCAGGCCAGTCGGTGATTTCACAACCATCAACAATAACACCATCACGCATCAACTGCTTCAAGGTTTGTAGTCCATTAAACACACCATGTGGTGCAGGAGCAGTAATGGTAATTGCATTTGCCGTTACCAGCAAAGCATATCCTTCGGTTTTATTTTTTATGGATTGATGATCTGCCATCACCAAAGCAAGATGCGGTTCATTATTGGTCGCGCTCGATTTGATTTGCATGCGCAAACCCATCGACTGAAGATGCGATTGTAATATTATCGCCTCTTTTTGTAAGCGACTATCACTTACCACTATTGTTTTTGCACGATACAAAGGAAAGCTACTGTTCGTCCATTTTACTTCTTGCGGCAATGGAATCAAGGCTGGCTTTTGATCTATATCATATACATAAGGAAACACCAAATGCTTCCACAACATATATCCCTCTCCAACCAAATGCAAACCATCGTTGGTATAACGTTCATCCATCTTTCCTGCAGCATTGATAAATGCTGAATGTAGATCGATGTAGGTATATTGATGTGCGACTGCAAGTGATTTTAATTTATTGTTTGTTTCCAAAATTTGAACGGACTTACTGGTGTGACCACCAAACTTTTTGTAATATTCGGTGACCGGTAAAATACTTTGGATATAGAGTTGTGTAGCAGGACTTTCTTGTTTCAGATAATCAGCAGCAAGTAAAATATTTTTGACTACACTATCTACACTTGCTCCGCGCGATAAATCATTAGTTCCAATCATTAAAAAAACTTTCTTGGGCTTGGCGACTACAATTTGTTGCCAGCGATGCAGTATACCTGATGTAATATCGCCACTGATGCCTCTGTTTTTGATATGCAGATCATTAAACAACTCACTCCACTCTGCACCATCAGAAATACTGTTTCCAATAAATACCACATCGTCTTTTTGAATGGACAACACATCAAACAACCTTACTCTTTGTAAATAGTAAGTACTGAACATAGAGTCGTAGTACACGGGTAGCTTCACTTGGGCAGTCGACTGTTGCAAGAAGAAACTGGTAATGACCAAGACGATAAATCGCTTTAGCATGGTGTGTTGTTTTACATCAATTTACTTTTAAATAAAATGTCGATGCCGGCAAGCCTGCTTTGTTCACAAGATTTCCTTCACTATAAGGCTTCCATCCATAAGAAACGACTTGCGGTTTTTTATCGACAGCTATACTAATTTTATTTTTTTTGATAGTGGTATTCGTTGTGTTTATACCATCAACAGCAATTTCACGCAAAGCTGCTGCATCACTTGTTTTCAAACCATCAGCATATTTAAAAGATACAATTACTTTATTGCGCTTATAGATTGCAGCAACTGCAATTGGACCAGAAGGAATGATCTTCTGCGCATACACTTCACGCAAAGCCCATAGGGCTAGTCGCTCTCCAACGATTTTTTTATTGGGTGGATGAACATCATTACTCAGACCATGATCGGTAGTCACAGCCATACCACTATAAGGAATTACCTCCAGCAATTTTCTCTGTTCATTTCTAAACGAAGGCCAGAGAGGTCTTTCAATAGAAGAGAGTTGCACCCAGTAAAAAGGCAGGTTGGGTCGCGACCAATTATGTCTATACTGCTCCACCATTACACTGAATAACTTTCCATATTCATCTACACGTTCTTTCTCTTCTGCATTGCTCTCCCCCTGATAGACCAACACACCACTGATGGGAAAATCTTTCAAGGGCAATACACCACTTGTGTAAGCAAAGCCTGGTTTGAAGGCATGATGCGGACCATAAGCATCACCATAGATAAAGGAGACACTATCCAAATTTTGAAATCCTCTTTGTCGAATCCAAACAGGCAAAGCATCATTGTGCATCCAATTGCCATTTACTTTTTGTTTGAAATTCGCATCAGCCAATAAGGCGTCAGTCCCGATGAAACTTTCCAAAGGCGCACCACCAATAGACAAATTGATTAAACCAATTGGCACAGCTACATCCTGCTGAATACGTTTGGCAAAATAATAAGCGACTGCACTCATACTGGCGACAGTCGATGCAGAAGTAGTTTTCCATCCATCCCACTGATAAAATTTTTCTTCATTCAATCTTTGCAACAAAGAATCTTTGAATTTCACATTGTACACATACCTGCCAGCAGGAGGAGGATTGAGAAAACGAATCAAAGGTTGATCAACTTGTTGCTGTTCTGTTTTCCAATGCAACTCTCTGCTCATGGGCCATTCCATATTCGACTGACCAATGCACAACCATATATCACCAATTAAAATATTATTAAGTTGAATTTTTTCTTGTCCCATTACAAGCTGCAGCTGCAAGGGTGAAGCAGTAGCTGGTTGCGCAGGAAAATTGATTTGCCAGCTGCTGTTTTCTTGCACGATGGCTGATGCACTAAGTGAACCCAACTGTGCATCAATTTTTTCACCTGGATTTCCCTTGCCCCAAATCACGATGGGTTGATTGCGTTGCAGCACCATGTTATCAGAAAATGGAGCAGCAAGTTGAAGTTGCGCCTGTATAGAAAAAGGGCAACCCAATAGAAGCAAAAAGATGTAAGCGATTACATGCTTCATGGATGAAAAGATTTCAGCAGTTGCCAGCAATACCATTCTTGTCGCGGTAAATGAAAAGGCCCTTTGAATAAATTACCTTTCGCCGATTGCGCCAACCGTCCATCTCTATGCAAATAACCAAACCATTCTCCGCCTTTTGGATCATGGAAGTTTTTATAGCTGTATTCATGCACTTGTTTGTGCATCGTTGCATACTTCTCTTTGCCTGTTAATAAATAGGCCATCAAGGTTGCAATGATGGCTTCGTTGTGCGGCCACCAGAATTTCATGTCTTGCCAATATTCTTGTACTGGCTTACCATAAACATCCCTGAAATAAAACAAGCCACCATATTCTTTGTCCCAGCCCCTTTCCCACATGTAATCAATCATGGTACAACCTAACTCAATCAACCTTGGATCATTGTTTCGATGCATGGCTTCATGCAGGATGAACCAGGCACCTTCAATAGCATGTCCCGGATTCAAGGTTCTTCCATCAACATGATCAATAATGCTGCCATCAGGTGCTACCTGTTCCATCACACATTGAATATCATGTTTTACAAAATCACGTTCAATTTCATTGATCCAATGATCTATCCATGCATCACAACGATCATCACCAATGGTGCTGCGCAATTGTTGTGCGGTATTCATCATGATCATCGGCACACCAATTCCCTTTGATGGTCGTACATCAGTAAACTTCGGTGTGATCATCCCTGGCTTAGTCGCATACTCAATACACTTACCAAAAACCTCACGTGCACGATAAGCTGCATGTGCATCGCCAGACGCCTGCGCATAAGCAGCTGCTGCAATCACATAAAAAGTTTCAGAAAAATAATAACGTCTTTTGCGAATGGGCCTTCCGTCTCTGGTCACATGAAAAAACATCCTGCCGTCGGTATCAAAACAATGTTGATTCAAAAAATCAAAACCGAGTTTTGCGCCATCCAACCATTCAGATTTTACATCGACAGTATTGTACAATGAAGCGAGTAACCAGGTGGCTCTTCCCTGAATCCAAACTGCTTTGTCGTCATCAATCAAACTACCATCTGTATCGCGCATCAATAAAAATCCACCATGCTCATAATCAAACGATCTCGGAAACCAAAACGGAACCGTATCGTTGAGCAATTGGTTTTTATAAAAATCTCTTAGGGTTTCAAGTTCTTGTTTGGTGTAGCCCATAATAAGCTATTTAATAATTTCGGACACTGGCACTTTTACAAAATAAAGATCGCGAGTTCCTTCGTATAATAAACCGACAGTATTTGCATCAATGCGGGTTAATGAAGAATAGCCATAACATTGACGTTCATCAATCAAGAGTTGGTTGTTCTTGGACCAAGTTTCTCCCAAATCTGAACTCGCTTTAATGGTGATGTTGTACCTACCTGATGATGTGTTTGGATTACTGAAGAACATGATGTCTTTAGCAGCACCGCCTATATTTACATTGGCCTTGATCAGACTGGCCATACAAACAGGATCAGGAAGCGCACTGTAAGATGTTCCATGTTCTGTCCATGTTGCACCCATATTAGTTGTTGTAGCAACACTTCTAAACCTCCCACGGTTATCGCGCATGTTCAACATGAGTTTACCAGGAGTAGTTTCAACAACCTGACTTTCTGTGGTATTTGATTTGGGACCAAGAATATTTCCTTTCCAGGTAGTGCCACGGTCTTCACTGTATATAATTGTAGAGAATGGCATTCTGGCTTCGTCCCAGTATTGCGCAGCAAAAACCAATTTGCCATCTTGCATAGCGATGCCGCTACCAGGACCATTAAAGAAGAGATGCCATTTGGGATCTTTGATTTGTGGAGTGATGGTTTTGGGGGTTGTCCACGTGCGACCATCATCATCACTGCTCACCACTACAAATTGTCCCGTTGTATCAGGCGACAACCCAGGTAATGAACCAGCAATTGATCTGTTTCCTTTGCTCCACAATGCAGCCACCCAAAGTCGTTTAGCAACTGGATCAAATAAAATAGCAGGATCACCAACACCATTGTTCGTATGTGGTGCACCCATGTCCATGATCACTTTCATCGGCTCCCAGGTTTTTCCGCCATCAGTACTGCGACTCATCCCCACATCAATATTACCTGGTAGATCTCCCGTACCGGTGTAACGATTATCATAAACAGCAATCAGCGTACCTTGATCAGTCGTGATTAATCCTGGAATTCTATACGTATGCACATCATTATCTCCAGCTTTGCGGACAGCTACACCGATTCGTTTTGCATGATCGGTTTCATCCTTAGTAACAGCAATAGATTTACCTGCTGCATTGATCAACTCAGTACAGTTCAATTCAATTTTTCCATCAATACCTGCATCTGTTTTTAAAACAATACTGAACCAAATGAAATAAACACCAGGAGTAAATTTCTTATCGAACTTAGCTTCAAAATTTGCAGCAGGTTGAATAGTAACCAAAGGTGCACCTGCAACAAAAGGCTGCGCACCGGTGAGGTAAAGATCAATCTGTTGAATGCTGTTGATGGCTGCAGCATTGATCGTACCCTTGATGGCCTTGAACTGTTGCTCAGGATTATCATCTGGAATGGTGATGGCTAAACGAACTATAGGATTCGCAGCTAAACCTTTGATGATAGGAAAAGAAGGTGAGGTGGTTACCGCTTGTACAGGAGAACTTGGCGGATCGACAGTATTTTTTTTACACCCGAGACTATTGACGGCCAGCAAACAAAAAATCACCAATTGAAAAATTACTTTATTCATTGTCAAAAAATTTATTGTGCATCCTGTGCTGTAGGACGCAGGAAAGAAAGTTGAAGTGCTAGTGCAAAAAAGACGACCAGTGCCATGATTGCGAAATCCCTTCCCAAGCTTCCTGCGTCTGTCGATTTTCCGAGGAAGTCGGTGATGAATGCACCAGCAAAAACACCAGTCATGTTCATCAACCCATAGGCAGTGGCTCTTTGGTGTGCAGGCACAAACTGACAAAGTATGGGCATGTTGTTTGCATCGAACATTCCGAATCCGAAACCAAAACAAAATGCTGCAGCGACTGCAAACACTACATGTTCTCCAAAGCCAAGAAAAAATAAAGCAGGAATGGTGAGTGCAAGACCTATGGCGCTTGTATAAATTCTTCCACGGTTATTTTTCATCACCCAATTGTCGGATAACCTACCACCAAACAACACACCAATTAAAGAAGAGCAGGCGATGGTGATGGTAGAAACAGGACCAGCAACAGACATCTCTAATTTTAAATTCTCAGAGAATAAAGTTGGCAACCAATTCTTAATTGCCCATCCTGGTAAACTTGGAATAGCGAAATAAAACAACAAAATCCAAAACGCAGGTGTCGTGAATAAAAAGCGTAAGCTCATCAATGATGAAGATGATGTTGATTTTATTTCGTCAGCTGCAGGTTCTTTTTTTGTTTGGTTATCCTGTAAGAAAAATAAGAGCACAAGTGCATAAGCAATTCCTATGCCACCAAACAATAGAAAAACATTATTCCAATTAACATAAGTAGAAAGTGTTGCGCCAAAACCACCCAATGCTTGTCCCATGTACAAGCCCGTCATATGAATACCAACTGCCAGGGATCTGGTTTTACCCGTATGGTACTCAGCAATCAAAGCAAGTCCCGCTGGTATATACAACGCTTCACTTACACCCATGATAGCACGCAAAATATACAACGTATTAAAAGTAGTTGCATACCCCATCATCAGTGTAACAGCAGACCAGACAAAGAGACTACCAACGATAATTTTTTTCTTGCTGTTGCGGTCAGCGATTAAACCAGCAACTGGACTCATAAAAGCATAGATCCAGAGAAAGACTGCCATGAGTCGACCGAAATTGGTAGCAGATTCTAATTCAGGAATATCTACCATGATAGCCGACTTCATGGTACTCAACATTTGTCTGTCGAGGTAATTCAACAACGCAACCCCCCACAACAATGCAACTAAAATCCAGGGGTAGTTACGCGACTTTGTCATTTTTATTTGAATTTGATAGCAGCCATTAAGATGTGCGGCGTTCTTATACCAGCACGAATTTCTCCACTCGGTACCACAATGTAATCATTTAACAAGACAGCGGTGGTAGTCACTGGAGTAGGAAGGGGTATAGTACCGATTGTTGTTATTTTTTCTGATACAGGATTGTAAAGCAAGATTTCTTTACTAAAACCAGGATGATTGATTTGCAATTGATTTTTTTGCTGGACCAAAACTTCTTTTTCTTTTCCTTCTGCATTTGTAATTTCAATTAATAGCTGTTCAACTTTTGAAAAAGTTTCACCACGATCACCACCGAATAGCAAAATTCCCTCATCAGCTAATGAAACGCTGGTACCGGCAGACATTGTATAAGGCAAAGATGCTTTTTCGATCCACACATCTGATGTAGGATGATAGGAAAAAACCGCCTTGGAAAAAGTGCTTGTTCCGCTGGCGGTCTTATTTCTGCCCCCTAAAACAACTATCGTGTAATTATTTTCTTTGCCAAAAACTCCAGCATAAGCAAACGAAAGAGGAATTGGCAATGGATTAATTTTTCTCCAACCAGCACCGCGGTTAGTCAAGTCTAGTTTCCAACATTCAGCTGTTGTACCATTTGCAGTTTCGCCACCAAGGATAACAATAAAATCATCAACAGCAACAGCAGCTGCACTGGTGGTTGGTACTGGAAGAGGCGGGAGTTTTTCGATGAAAACGGCTTTTTCTTCAGAAGCAGTTTTGAACAAGAATGCATCGGCAAGCAATCCTGTTTCATTTTCCCCACCTACTGCAGCAATACCATATTTTGTGATACAGTTTGCTGCGTAGGCAACGGGGATGGACAATTTATCATGAGTAGCTAAAGAGACAAATTGATTTTCTTTTTTTTCAAAAAGATGTATTTGGTCATGGTATTTTTTCTTTCCACCTTCCCAAGGAAGTGCATCAGGAAAATTGGCACCACCTGCAACCATCAATATATTATTATACCAGCCAATGACAGCACCTGCAACTCCTTTGTGTTCTTCTCCAGCAACCGGTTTACCAGTATCAGCTGGTAATTGACCTGCTAATTGCCATTGAAGCGTCAGCTGTTTTTGCGCTATCGCTTCAATGGGCATTTGCATGCTGAATAATATAAGAATGAGTGCAATTGTTTTCATTGCGCTTAATGTGCAAGTCCATTTTGGGGAACTGATTTTTTGGTTGATAGCGAACAAAAGTTATTGAACCCTACACGTTCAGCATCAACTGTAAATTGTTCAAACGCGGCCTTATTCATATTCTTTACAGGCAGCCTGAATTCACCACAATTCATGCCAATCAATTTCATGAATGCTTTTCCTGTAGCGATACCACCATACTTGCCCAGCAACTCAATCATGTCAATTGCCTTTTGCTGAATAGTAGCCGCCTGTTCTAAATTACCGGCATGGAAAGCATCCATCAGTTGATGGTATAAAGGTGCGGCATAATTGTAGGTGCTGCCAACGGCGCCTTTGGCGCCGACAGCCAAGGCTGATAAAAAGGTTTCATCTCTTCCCCAGAGTATATTGAATTTACCACCGCCGTAGTTAAGACAGGAGAGATAATCCATCAGATCTTCGTGGGTATATTTAATACCAGCGAAGTTGGGTATACGGCCATCGACTGCCTTTAGTAACTCAACCATTGAAAAATTCACACCAGTCAGCACAGGAATATGATAATAATAAAAAGGCAATTCAGGAGCAGCTGCAGCAACCTCTGCACAACAGGCAGCTAATATTTCTATATTTGCCGGCTTAAAATAATACGGCGGCAAAAAAGATACAGCATCCAAATCAATTGAAGCTGCATGTTGAGAGAGTTGTTTACAATCTGCAATACAAGTACCTCCTACTAGTTGCATAATTGAAAATCCATGTTTTCTGCGATCACAAGCTGCCCAGGCCTCTGCAACAGCCATTTTCTCTTCCATGGTTAATGAAACACCTTCTCCTGTTGATCCACAAATGAATGCACCATTGATACCATTACCAACAAGCATTGCATAATATGCTGGTATGAGATCCAGGTTAAGCAATCCATCTGGATGCATAGGAGTGAATGGAGCTGCAATGAGCCCATTAATTGGTAATTGTGCCATTGATTTTATTTTATCAGTAACCAGGCGTTTGTGTCAACAAGGGATCAGCTGTCAACATTCCTATCGACAAAGGTAATAGGAACTTTGCTGTACTGGATGCTGAAAAATAGGTTGGGTTTAAGTTAGCATATACATAACTATCCCCAGCTCTTCTTAAGGCCCACCAACGTTTACCTTCTCCAATGAATTCATACAGGTACTCTTCCAAAATTGCATTCATATTGGTTGTCTGATCACCATTTACATATGGAATATACGTATTACCAAATGCACGCTGACGAATAGCATTAATTTCTGCTGAAGGATCTTCACCTAATTTTGCTTTTGCTTCAGCAAGCAACAACAAGACATCTGCATAACGATAGATAGGAAAATCATTATTATACACTTGTGTTGTTCCTGAAGTTGTCCCAATGTATTTTGTCAACAACACACCCCTAGGTGCAAAAGGTGCTGCAGTGGAATACATAACCCTGAAAGTCTTACTAATACGCTGATCACCTGGATTGGCAGTAAGTCGGTTGATCATAGCCAGATTAAGCCCCACGCGATTAGCCCCACTTACATAAGGATAAACAGAAGAAACTGTTGGTGTTGAAGCTTGATCAAATGAAAGTGTATTTGCTTGAATAGCATTTACCCTAAAGCTTCCAAAAATACCATTCAAGGATTGTTGTAGTTCATAGTTAACTGCGAAAATGATTTCCTTGTTATTGTTCTTTTTGGTAGGATCAAAGCTATCAGCATAATTGGCGTTAAGATCTAATGTACCACTCTGTAAGTTCCGTACTTCTTGCAATGCTGTTTTTGCAGTATTGAAATCACCTGCACCGCCGGATCCATGTGTTCCTGTCCACAAGAAGACATCTCCTTTCAATACCAAAGATGCCACTCTGCTCCAATAGACACGTTTTCCAGCTGGAAATGAATTAGAAGAACCGAATAATTGTAAAGAAGTTTCAATATCATTTTTTACCTGCAATAAAATAGAATCAACACTGGTTCTGCGTTTGTAGGTTGCAGCAGCATCAGTTAATGATTCCACTGGTTCAGTGTTTAGAGGAACATCACCCCATGTTCTAGCCATGGTATAATATACATAGGCCCTCAAACCATGTGTTTCAGCCAGAATTCTATTTTTTTCTGCATCAGGAAGCGGAGTTTGAGGAATGATTTTTATGACATTGTTGAAATTAAAAATCAAATTATACAATCCTCCCCAGTCGCCAAAAGGAACATTCAAACGACTGATATTATGTCGGTAAAGATTCTGAAGTCCCCCATCAGCTGATTCAGTAAATAATCCATCCACCCAAATATCAGAACGCATTTCTCCCAATTGGAAGAATGTTCCGTTATAGGCTCTGAACCGACCATAAACACCATGATATAGTGTTCTGGCAGCGTTTGGATCTTTCAGTGCCTGGTCTTTACTGATTGCATCTTGTGGAACCACCTCATCCAGTTCTTTGGTACAAGAAGCAGTACCCAACACCAGTATGGTGATTACGGATAAGAATAATTGGTTGCTATATTTCATTTCGCTTAGTTTTTAAGTTGATTCAAATGATTAGAGAGTTGCTCTTAAACCTATAGTTAACCTTCTTGGCAATGGAAACTTACCCTGATCAACTCCACCAAACTCTGGGAAGTTGCCACTGTAGCCCGAGAAATAAAACAGATTAGTACCTGTTACATTCAAGCTCAATCCCTTTATTCTTCCACGCAATACTTTTTCTAATAGATCTTGTGATAAATCATAGGCCATTGTCAATTCTCTCAACATCACATAATCGCCCTTTTCCCATAGATTGGCTGCAGGATTGTTTCCACTTGCATCGGTTGCATAGTTTCTACCCTGGTTAGCCCAATAGTAACGTGGCATAGTTCCTGTTGGGTTGGTAGGCGACCATGTTTTCAATACATCGGTTGTACCATTTTGTGAACCTTGAACCTGGCTGAGACCCCTAACTACTTGGTTGTTGAGAATAACAAATCCAAAAGCATAGTCAAATCCTGCATACAACCTAATCCCTTTATAGGAGCTGCTTACATTAAATCCACCAGTGTATTGCGGTGTAGTTCTTCCAACATAAACAAACTGACGAGAATCAATAGTATCGTTTTTGTTTACTTGATGCCATTCAGCATCACCCAACTGTTTGATACGCTTATTGGAATATGGTAAGAATGCATTGTAAACATTAGCTGCTGCACTGATTTTTCCAGCATCGGTGTAGATGCCGTCCCATTTAGGAGCCCATACTTCATCCAATCCTATGCGCTGGCCTTCAACAAGTCCCCTAACATAGATTTGCTGACCAGGATTTTTAGGATCCCAAACCAAAATACCATTTGTACGGTTACCAGGCAAGCCATTGAAAGGAAGCTTTTTCGCATAGCTCTTAACATGGAAGAAGTTAGCGCCTAAGTCCAGGCTAAACCCATCTGCTCTTTTTGGAACAATGACTCTGGCATTTACAGCTAACTCAATTCCTTTGTTTTGCAATTGACCAAGGTTGGTGGTGAAACTGCCAAAACCAGTTTGTGATGAAATATTTAAACCAGCTAACTTGTCAAATACATTACGAACAAAATAATCTGCGTTGATAGTAATTCGCTCATTAAGCAATCCGAGATCCAAACCAAAGTTTAAGCTGTTGGTGCGTTCCCATCTTACATTTGAATTGATATAGGAATTAACAAAAGTTCCACCAAATCCATTGTAAGTTCCTGCATTGTTATAAATCTGAGAAGTTGCAAAGAATCCTAATGAATTGATGTTACCATTAACACCATAGCTCAACCTAGGCTTTATACTACTCACATATTTTGAAAGTGTTGACCCTTCATAAAACTTTTCATTGTGTAGGTTCCATCCTAAAGAAACACCAGGGAAGGTTCCATAATAATTACCCTTTTTCAAACGACTTGATCCATCCTGTCTGATAACAGCTGATAACAAGTAGCGATTTTCATAGGTATAATTAACTCTAGCAATAGCAGAAGAAATTTTCTCCCACTGGTTAAAGTTAGAAGAAGCACCTGCAGGATTAATCAACGTAGTACCCTGAATACTTGGAGGCGTTGCAGCAGCTAACCAAGGTATGATATCAGTCGGCGCTCCTTGTGCAAAACCTGAGTTGACATAATTTCTAAACTCATAAAACTCTGTACCTGCTAATGCTGTCAAACTATGCCCTTTGAATTTTTTATTAAACTGCAAGAAAGCATTTGTAGTGTACTGAGATGTTCTATTGTTACTAAAACTACCTTGTCTGTTGGTGTTGAATGCACCATTATTACCTTGCTGAAAAGAAGTATTAAAAGTATTATCATTAGTAAATTGATAATAACCAGAACCACTTGCTAAAAACTTAAGGTAGGGTAGAATAGTGTATTCTAGATTGATACCACCCAGAAAACGTTGTTGATTGGTAGAATTATTTCTGATTTTACTCCAATAAGCTGGGTTACCAAGTGTAACATCATTAGGACCGGGTAAAGCTTCACCAGAAGTATCATTCACATACCTTACGGTTGGTGCAACACCAACAAAACGTTGAAGCAATCCACCTGCTCCACCACCTTCCGGATCAGTCAATCCGCCATATGGCAGTTGTTGCTCTACACTATATGCTCCAATGTTTGATGTTACTTTTAAATTTTTACCAATGTTCAATCCGCCATTGAAATTCATGTTAAGGCGCTTGAGTGTAGATCCAATAATCATACCATTATCTCTCACTGTTCCAATAGATAATGCATAGGCACCTTGATCATTCGCACCTGAAAAATTGAGGTTGTGTTCAATGGTGTTTACTTGTTGTAAAATCATTGATTCCCTTTCTTTTGCACTAAGATCAGTATAAACTATACTATCAATTTGTGAAGGGTTAAATGGATTTGGATCAACCAATAACTTCCAGTTAGGATTTGACAACAAGCCACGATTAGCACTATTCACTAACTGCGTTGAATAGAGTCCGGTTGGAGATCTCCATCCTGAATTTATTGCCCAACCCCATGCACCAAACAACTGATTACGATCAGTATTCATTGCATTGTTATTGTTATCCAGAGAATCTCCTCTGAAACGAGATTGTAAACCAAGTCGGTTCATTCGAATATAATCAGCACCACTTAAATATTCTTCTGGGTTTCTCCTGATGTAGTTGGTTGAATTGGTATACGTATACGTAATTTGAGCTTTTCCTTTTTTACCTTTTTTTGTACTAACCAATACAACACCGTTAGCGGCACGTGCTCCATATATAGCAGTTGTTGCCGCATCCTTTAATAAATCAATGCTTGCTACATCATTTATATCGATACCATACAAAGAAGGAACAATCACACCATCTACAATAAACAATGGAGTACCACCACCTCCAAATTCTGTACCACCTCTAAAGGTGATTGAAGGAGATGTACCTGGCTGACCGGTTCTCTGTTGAACCCTTAGACCAGGAACGTTACCTTGAAGCACTGTAGCCACATTGGTAGTTGGATTGTGTTCAAATGTTTTTGGGTTTAGCGTTGCAACTGCACCAGTTACTTCTTTTCTTTTCTGCGTTCCATAACCGGTTACAACAACATCCTCCAAAGCACCAATCACAGGTTCCAGAGAAAGATCGATAACCAGGTTATCTCCAACCCTTACTTCTTGTAATTTGAAACCCGTCGCAGTGAAAACCAATACATCGCCTTTAGATGCTTCAATGGAAAATTCACCAGCATTGTTGGTTTGTGTACCTGTTGCCTTACCTCTAACCACAACGCTCACAGCTTGTAGTGGCTTGGACTCATCGTTGAGTACTCTACCAGTCACTTTCTTACCCTGTGCAAAACCAAGTGTTGTGCAAAGAAGCAGGAGTGAAAAGAGGTAAAATCTTAAACATTTTACTTTCATGATAAGCAGTTTGATTTAATGTATTATGTATGACATATCAAAATAAAAGGATTTCTTTTACTTGACCAAAAAAAATATTTTTATTGTATTATATTGATTTTCAATGATATATGTCAATTATGAACTTAGCATAAAATTTTGTAAATTTGCAATTAGTCGAATAAGTAATACATAATCAATGAGACAGGCCGCTATAAAAGCCGAAATGAAGTCGATTGACACCAGTTCGTTGGTGGACAAGGTGGAAGACAGCATTGTAGAGTTATTGCGGGACCGTAAACTTTCGGTTGGAGACATCATTCCCAAGGAAGTCGAGTTAGCAGAATCATTAGGAGTTAGCAGAACAGTTATCCGTGAAGCGCTCACCCGTTTGAGGATGATGGGATTGATTGAGTCGAAGAAAAAGAAAGGTTCAGTTATAACGAGCCCTGATTTATTTGGCATGATGAGCAAGAGCATGAACCCTCATATTCTTGATCAAGATACGCTCAAAGAAATTTTTGAAATCCGGTTGGTATTAGAAATTGGAATGAGTGATTTATTATTCAACCGTGTTACCAAAGAAGATATTGAAGAGTTACGTCAGATTGTAGCAGATGAACCTCCAGCAACACAGTATCATTTATTCAACATTGATCATGAAGTTGCTTTTCACAGTAAGTTGTATGAAATTACCAACAACCAAACATTGAAGAAATTTCAGAAGATGTTGTTACCTGTTTTTGATTATGTACACCACAGTGGTCTTTTGAAAAAACAATTGTTGCTTAAGACTTTCGTTTCACACAAAGAATTGATTGATATTTTAGAGCACGGCAATCCAGAACAATTTAGAATTGGTATGCGTGATCATTTAGAAAATCACTTTGCAAGGATTTTTGACCTCTAATTTTTTTTCTTCACTTTAGGATCAACTATTTCCCAATCTAACACATGTGGATGCTGGTGTTCACGTTGCACGATGGCATCCATTTCTTTTAATTTTTCTGGAAATTGTGTAACAAGGTTATGTTGTTCTTTAGGGTCATCGGCAATATTATACAACTCCCATTCAGCATTTCCATTTTTTAATTTCTTTTTGATGCCTTTCCAATTGCTGATGCGCACAGATAACCATCCATTGTTTTCAGGATATTCAAAATATAGAAATGGATGTTGTTGTTGTGTGCCTTTACCTGTTAATGTAGGTAACAAGGAAATACCATCAGTGTATTGCAACTTAGCACCTGTCAATTCAGCAAGTGTAGGCATCAAGTCATATTGTACACCAACATGATCAGATACTTGTCCAGCTTTTATTTTACCCGGCCATCTTGCAATGAACGGCACCCTGATGCCACCTTCATACAAATCCATTTTATACCCCCGCAATTCTCCATTGCTCTTGAAAAAGCGATGATCAACTGCATCTGAAAAGGTGGCACCGTTATCACTAGAAAAAAGTACTAACGTGTTGTTGTCCAAGCCCAATGTTTTTAATTGTGCTAAAACAATGCCAACTTGTTCATCTAAGAAACTGATCATAGCAGCGTAAGTCGCTCTAGGATATTGTGTAGGTGAATATCCTTTTTCACCATGGTAAGGACTATCTTCAAATTGTCCCACGTATTTCATGACATGTTCGCGAGGAGCTTGCAAAGCCAGGTGTGGTAAGGTGTAGGGCAGATAAACAAAGAAAGGTTTGCTTTTATTTTTTTGAATAAATGCGACTGCTTTTTGCGTTATCAGTTCCGGTGCATAATCAACACCAGTAAATTGTTCAAAATCTTTACTGGTGGCAGTCGACAGATCTAGTTTAGTATGTACATTGAAAGCATGGTTTCTTAATTTAACTAAACTATCATTTTCCCAAAGATGTGTGGGGTAATAATTGTGTGCTTGTTTCTGATCGAGATAGCCAAAGTAAACATCAAAACCATGTTGTAAGGGACTTCCGGTTGTACCTGTAACACCCATTCCCCATTTACCAAACATCCCAGTAGTGTATCCTTTGGATTTGAGCATATGAGCAACAGTATAAGCTCCTTCGTGTAATGGCATCTGTCCGCCTTCCTCATCATCACCAAAACCACCCATCTCATAATTACCTCTGATGTAGGCATGCCCACCATGTTTACCCGTCATTAACATGCATCGAGATGGCGCACACACAGGTGCACTGCTGTAATGTTGTGTAAACCTTATGCCTTCGCTGGCCATTTTATCTAAATGTGGTGTGCGGATTATCTGTTGTCCGTATACACCCAACTCCCCATACCCCAAATCATCAGCATAGATGTAGATGATATTTGGTTTTTGTTGTGCTTGAATTTGAAAAACAAATGAAGCAATAAAGAGGAAAAACAAAAATGATTTGATTATATAGCTGTCGAAAATTTTATTATAGAAGAATAAACCACTTTTTGTTTCCTGCATAAAAAGATTTGATTCAATTTATGGATTTTTAGGAATTTTTTGCAAAAGTCTCTCTGGCTTGAATGATAGTGGCGATGAGCTGAATAGAACCCATCAAAATAAACAGTGCTTCAAAAGAAACATAATTAGCAATTAATCCTCCTATTGCAATAGCTATACCAGAAACAAAAAATGATTGCCCGTTCGCTATTCCCCATACAAATGTATCATTGGTGTCTTCCAGCTCTGATGAAAAAGTGGCATCCCATGCTGGCGTTGAAATGGCTTCAGCAAGTCCCAAACCAGCTTGAACCAGTAATAATCCTGTTGTATTGCTTACAAACAAATAACAGAAAGTAAAAACAGTATTTAATCCATAACCAATAACAATCAGTTTAGATTTCCATATTGATCGGTTAAATAGTTTGCCAATCAAAACATAGAATACACCTGTAATTACGAGGTAAAGCGACCATGCCCAGGTGATATCAAGAAGATCACCGCCAACCTTTTCTGAAAACACGGCAAATAAAGGACCAAACAACCCTTCACCAAAATACCAAAGACTGGAAGCAAAAAGGAGCATTCGGGTAGAACGTTTCATGGGGGGCATAAAATTTAGAATTTAAATAACGGGAAAAGTTTAATCATAACAATAAATAATTAATAGTGACTGAAATAATTAAGGTTAAACTACACAATCATTAAGTTTGCAGGCGAGTATATATAAACAAATGGAACTTACCGAAATTGAAAAACACTGCTGGGAATTATTAAGCCATGCTGTAGCCGACCGTAAACATCCCATGCGAACAGTCACTATAGGCTATGTTGCAAATGGTACACCTCAAATTCGGACAGTCGTTTTACGAAGAGTGGATACAGAAACACGTAAAGTCTATTTCCATACAGATATCAGAAGTGAAAAAATAAAAGACATCCTGGCAAATAATCAATTGAGCTGGTTGGCCTATGATAGCAGCTTAAGAACTCAAATCATTTTGAGTGGTAAAACAATCATTCACCATAAGAATGAGGTAACGCAAAAACATTGGAATGCAACACAGCATTCAAGCAGGCGTTGCTATTTATTGGCATCAGGACCAGGTAAAGAAATTACAGAGGAAGTAAAGATGAGAGAAGAAAAATTAAAAAACTTCTCCTATACCATGGAAGAAAGTGAGGTAGGTTTCGAAAATTTTGCAGTCGTTGAAACCACAGTAGAACACATGGATTGGTACAATACATTTCATTTAGGCAACAGAAGAGCTCATTTCATCTATGATAACAACGACTTGAAAAGCGCAAACTGGCTGACACCATAATTAAAAACCCCTCTTACAAAATGATAAAATCAGTTCTTTTTCTATGCAGCTTTACATTGATTATTTTGTTTGCAGGCGCACAAACCAAACTTGTTTTACTCGGAACAGGTACTCCTTTTGCAGATCCTGAAAGATCCGGACCAAGCCTTGCTATTGTTGTTAAAGATCAATCGTATATCGTGGATTGCGGACCAGGTGTGGTTCGCAGGGCATCAACACTAAGCAAAGAAATTCCTGCATTGGGTGCAAGTCAATTAAAAAAATTATTCATCACGCATTTACATACTGATCATACGGTTGGTTATCCTGATATGATTTTCACACCTGCTGTATTGGATAGAAATGCGGCTCTGGAAGTATACGGACCAAAAGGTATTAAATCCATGACCCATCATATTTTGAAGGCCTATAAAAAAGACATCAAGATTAGAATTGATGGATTAGAAATGGGAGATAAAAGAGGATATGTAGTAGATGTGCATGAAATAAAACCGGGACTGATCTACCAGGATGAATTGGTCAAAGTATATGCGTTTACAGTCAGCCATGGCAACTGGGACCATGCTTATGGCTTCAGATTTGAAACACCAGAAAAAGTCATTGTGATTTCCGGTGATGCTACATATAGTGAAGAACTGGTAAAAAATGCTATGAACTGCGACATTCTTGTACACGAAGTTTTTTCTCAAACTGGACTTGACAAAAGAGAAGACCGCTGGAAAAAATACCACAGCACTTTTCACACTTCCCCATCTCAACTGGCTAGCATCGCTAATCAGGTTAAACCTGGTCTGCTCGTACTCACCCACCTCTTGTTCTTCAAAGAATCAAAAGAAACCTTGCTCGAGGAAGTCAGAAAAAATTATACAGGTAAAATTGCAATGGGTGAAGACCTTTCGATTTATTAAATCATAAATCATCAATATACTTATACTGCGGAGTTAGGCTTTTCATAATCACCCAAGCCAGCAAATACGCCACTGCACAGAAACTAAACATGATCGTATATCCGGTCTCAATGTGACCCAATGCCTTATAATGATCAAATAATGCGCCGCCGACTTTATTTACAATTACTCCGCCCATTCCTCCAGCCATACCACCTATACCAATGACAGAAGCCACTGCCTTCTTTGGAAACATATCACTGACTGTCGTATATAAATTAGCACTCCATGCCTGGTGGGCTGATGCACCAATACCAATCAAGAACACTGGCATCCAAAAACTAATGCTACCCAAAGGTTGTGCAGCCAGAACCACGAGTGGAAAAATAGCAATCAACAACATCGCCTTCATCCTGCCTATATAAGGTGAATTTCCTTTATTCATAAAATACATCGGGAAATAGCCTCCACCTATACTGCCAAACATCGTCATGCTGTACAATACAGTTAATGGCAAAGCAATTTCAGTTCCTACCATTCCATACTCATCTTTCAAATAAGCAGGCAACCAAAACAGAAAGAACCACCACACACCATCGGTCATGAATTTTCCAATAGCGAAAGTCCATGTTTGTTTATAAGCAAGTAAACGGAACCAATTCACTTTCTCTTCTTCTTCAATAACTTTTACTTCATCATCTGCATTGATGTAAGCCAATTCTTGTACGGAGAGTCTCTTTTGTTTTTGTGGTTGATCATAATATAAATACCAAAAAATCAACCAGAAAAATCCGATTCCGCCAATTAAAAGAAAAGCTGCTTCCCATCCCCATTTTGCTGTAATCCAAGGGACGGTCAATGGCGCCAGAATTGCACCGACATTAGTTCCTGAATTAAAAATGCCTGTCGCAAACGATCTTTCTTTTTTCGGAAAATATTCTGCTGTCGCTTTGATCGCTGCTGGAAAGTTTCCAGCTTCACCAAAACCCAACACTGCACGAGACACCATAAAACCAATAACACTTACAGGTAACACTGTTACTCCAATTAATCCGAGAGCTGTCGTGATGGTTTCCCCAATTGGAATCGCATATGCATGCATCATGGCACCTAGTGACCATATAATAATGGCCCAGGCATACCCTTTCTTGGTACCCAGTTTATCAATAAATCTTCCAGCAAACAACATCGATATGGCATAGACAAACTGAAAGACCGATGCGATGTTGGCATAGTCACTGTTACTCCAACCAAACTCTTCTTCCAATGTAGGTTTCAATAAGCTCAACACTTGACGATCTAAGTAATTAATGGTCGTTGCAAAAAACAATAACGAGCAAATGGTCCACCTGTATTTACCTATCGTTTGTTTCATGAAAAAGTTTAATTCGATTGAAGTGCTTGCAATAGGGTTGTCACCTTTTCTTGCAATTGATCATACTGGTGATTATTCATAATATCACTAGTAATCAACTTACTTCCGAGTCCTGCAGCCAACACGCCCGACTTCAACCAGGCGTTTATACTGACAGCTGTAGCATCAACGCCACCTGTGACCATAAATTTTATATGGGGGAAAAGCGGACGAACAGCTTCTACAAATCCAGTCCCTATTATATTTCCAGGAAATAATTTAATGATGTCTAATCCTGCATCGACCGCACGATGAATTTCTGTCGGCGTCATACAACCAGGAATCCACAAGACACCTGCGGCTTGTGTAACTGAAAATACTTCATCATCCCAAAAGGGACTAATCAATGTTGTTGCGCCAGCCTTGATGAAATTTTCAGCATCGTCTTTTGTCGATATGGTACCAACCGCCAACTGCATTTCTGGCATTGTTTGCTGACATAGCGCTTGTAATTCCGTGAAACGTACCAATGCCTGATCACCTCGATTCGTAAACTCTACCATCCTTATACCACCATCATACAACGCCTTCACTACACCAGCACAAACTCCTGCATCTTCATGATAAAACAAAGGAAGTATACGTTGCGTATGTAAAGTTTCAATTATTGTTGTGCGTGTACTCATACTATTTTTATTTGTCGTTCGATATCTATCATGTTTTGCTGAGTGGCATCACCCTTTTCTTTCATCTTTCCCACTGCAGCTGCAGCTGCTCTGTTGATGATAGTTGCTGAAGAAGAATCGTTGATTATTCCATAAATCAAGGCAGCCATAAAACAATCACCACTACCGACTTTATCAACCACCTGATCTACTGCATAATTTGAAGAAGTAGTTATTTCATCTTCATGATGTAGTACACCAAAATAGGTTTTTTCCAGTCTGAATGTATAGGCTACCTCTTTCGCTCGAGGAAATTTTTCTTTTACTAATTGTAGACTTGCTGCTGCAGCATCAATCAACTCATTTTTATTCAACCCTTTACTTTCCTGAATAGATGAATCAATTCCCAGCAATTTTTCGGCTGCCCAAATATTACCCATGATGACATTGCATTGTTCTACCATGGGGTTCATGATAGCTGGAGGTGGTGTTCCGTATTGCCATAATTTAGAACGGTAGTTTAAATCGACAGAAATAACTAACCCTTTTTGACGAGCGACTTGTATGGCTTCTGCGCAGACTGCAGCGGTGTTGGCGTTTAACGCTGGGCTAATTGCACTCCAATGAAACCAACCGCAGTTATCGAATACCTTATCCCAATCAATCATTCCAGGTTTTAGATTCCAAAAAGAAGAATTGGCTCTATCATATATAACACCAGCATTTTTAAGATCAGCCCCTTGCGGCAAAAAATACATGCCCAATCTTTCTCCACCCAACAACACAGATGATACATCAATTTTTTTCTGAACCAGTTCACCTAAAATTTCTGCAGTGAGATAATTGTCTGGAATAGCAGTACAATATTTTACAGGGACTTCCCACTTTGCAAGTGCTGTGGCCACATTCAATTCAGCGCCACCAACATAAAAAGGAATAGTTGCATCATTGATCCACTTACCATTCAACTCAGGTGACATGCGCAACAAGAGTTCACCAAAACAACAGACCTTTTTATTTATTGACGTATTCAAAATGAAAAATAATTCTTGGTGTTGTTATAACTAATATCTTGTACCAGTTTACCAATCCATGGAATATCATTAGGCAATTCACCATTTTCAATATCCTTTCCAAAAAGATCACAGAGAATTCTTCTGAAATATTCATGTCGGGGAAAAGAAAGAAAACTACGACTGTCTGTCAGCATACC
>VFQS010000324.1_pt1 | contig 57765 bp, 50 predicted proteins | sample 3512361 | NCBI WGS metagenome assembly VFQS01 (sample SAMN10412375, study PRJNA504923) | tailings metagenome | isolation source: Relicate 1 Philex TSF3 active mining | place: Philippines | reverse complement strand
TTATTTCTATTTTGAGTATTTTTAACAAACATTATAACTTTAATAAAATGAAAAAGTGGATCATCTTTTTTTCTCTTTTAATATTGATGCTAGAAACAACTTCTTGTGCAACCATTGTCGGAGGTCAGGTAACCGAAAGTCAAAGAAGAAAACCCCTTCAAGGTGAACAAACAAGACAAATTAAAGTTGGTGCTTTAATTGCTGATGCGGTTTTCTTTGGTGGCGTTGGAATATTAATCGATTTTGCAACGGGGGCCATTTATAAGCCAGCATTACCAAAATCAAGCCCTAGTAACAAAGAGTACATGAGACAGCAATAAGATTAGATCATTTCAATTTTGGATTGTCGTCTTCTCCCTCCGCATTGAGCTAGCTCAAAGCCCCTAAACAACACACTTCATGTGCTGTTTGCTTTTTTCATGCTCATCCGCTCAATCAAGCAAGCTTGTTTCGCGTCTTCGCATAAAAAAAGCCCCGACTTGCGTCGGAGCTTTGTGATCCCGCTGGGACTCGAACCCAGGGCCCATACATTAAAAGTGTATTGCTCTACCAACTGAGCTACGGAATCTAACCTTTTCCCTTTTGAGGAGTGCAAAAATAAGGATAATTGAAAACTATCCAAATAATTGAACAACTTTATTTTCCACTAGAAAAAACATCGCTAAGTTGTTCATCTTCAAATAACAAGTACATTTGTACAAACCCTTTATTATGGCGCATTTTCAAGGTAAAAATATAGTCATTACAGGCGGTTCTGATGGCATCGGAAAAGCACTCGTTCAGCAGTTTTTAACCCTTGGTGCCAAGGTGGCAACCTGTGGAAGAAATGCTGAAAAATTAAAAGCACTCGATGCTGAATGTGCTTCCAAGAATTTGATGGTTTTTGTAGCGGATGTTAGTAAAAAAGAAGACTGTGAAGCTTTTGTTCAAGCTGCTATTCAGCAATTAGGGGACATTGATGTGCTCATTAACAATGCAGGCATTTCTATGAGGGCCTTGGTGAGTGAAGTAAAAGTAGAGACACTAAAGCAAGTGATGGATATTAATTTTTGGGGAACAGTTTATACAACAATGGCTGCATTACCATCTATCAAAAAACGCAATGGAGTGGTGGTGGGTGTATCAAGTATAGCAGGATATAGAGGGTTGCCTGGAAGAAGTGGATATTCGGCATCTAAATACGCGTTGAATGGTTGGTTAGAGGCTTTGAAAACAGAATTATACGGCTCTGGAACACATGTGATGTGGGTTTGTCCTGGTTTTACCAGTTCCAACATTAGAAATGCCGCTTTGGATAAGGATGCAAAAGCTCAAGGCGAATCTCCAATGGATGAAGGAGCCATGATGAGTTCTGAAGAGTGTGCAACACATATTATCCATTCAATTGAAGAAAGGAAAAGAACGCTGGTATTGACTTTCACAGGTAAAAGAGCAGTTTTTATGAATAAGTTTTTTCCAGGTTTGGCAGACAAGCTCACCCATGGCTTTTTCTTTCAAAATGGGCGCTTGATTAAATAGGCTGATTGGTAAAATATAAAGTCTATTTTTTCGTTACTATTTAGATATGCCCATCATTACATTAACATCTGATATAGGCCAAGAAGATTTTATCATTGGCGCTTTAAAAGGGCAGATTTTGTCGACTATTCCCAATTGCACTATTGCTGATATTACCCACTATGCATCTTCTAAGAATTATCAGCAAGGAGCTTATATTTTCAATAATGCTGCAAAGTATTATCCAAAGGGAACAGTGCACATGGTGATGGTGAATTTTTTCCAACATCCACAAGATCATGTGTTGTTTGCACATTATAACGGACATTTTTTTATCACACCTGACAATGGATTTTTGACGATGATATTGGGTTTAAAGCCCAAAGAAATTGTAAAAATTGATTGTAAAAATGCCAATACTTTTATTCAAATCACAGATAGAATTGTAGAAGCGATTGCTTATTTTTTTGCTTCAGGTAATTTAGCAGATGCAGGTGAACCTTTTGATGCTATTCATGAAATTTATCCCATGCAACCTACCACGGGTCCAAATTGGATGGAAGGACAAATTCTCTTTATAGATCAATTTGAAAATGTAGTGGTGAATATTCGTAAAGAAGAATTTGATTTACAGGCTAAGGGTAGGTCTTTCAAAATTGTCTTTACACGTAATGAAACTATAGAAGTATTAAGTGGCAATTATGGGAATGTGCCGGTGGCCGATAAAATGGCATGGTTTAACTCTGCCGGTTACCTTGAAATAGCCGTTAGAGGAGGTAATATGGCCGGTTTATTTGGATTAAGTAAATACGATGAAAACCAGATAGGGAAGCAGCGTCCCAACGATAATAAGTGGTTTTTTCAGATGGTGAGGGTTTTCTTTGAATAGTTTTACTTTTTGCCCATTTTTGGGTACTTTTGCACCCTATAATAACTCAACAAATTAATACTAAAATACTCAGTTATGGCATATGACGTAATCGTTTTGGGTAGTGGTCCTGGTGGATATCCTGCTGCTATTCGTGCTTCTCAATTAGGTTTGAAAGTAGCAATCATCGAAAAAGAAAGTTTAGGGGGTGTTTGTTTAAACTGGGGTTGTATTCCAACCAAAGCATTGTTAAAGAGTGCGCAAGTATATGAGTACTTAAAACATAGTAAGGATTATGGTGTGAACGCTACCGGAGTGAGTGCAGATTTTGGTGCAGTAATTTCTCGCAGCCGTGGTGTGGCAGATAAGATGAGTAAGGGCGTTCAATTCTTAATGAAGAAGAACAAGATTGATGTAATCATGGGTTATGGTAAAGTGCATGCAAAAGGTAAAGTAGAAGTAAAAGCTGCTGATGGATCTACTCAAATCGTAGATGGAAAATATATTGTGATTGCAACAGGTGGTAGAACAAGAGAATTGCCTAATTTAAAACAAGATGGTAAAAAAGTTCTTGGATACCGTGAAGCAATGGTAATGCCAACACAACCAAAGAGCATGATCATTGTAGGAAGTGGTGCGATAGGTGTGGAGTTTGCCTATGTGTACAATAGCATGGGAACTAAAGTGACTATTGTGGAGTTTGCTCCAAGAATAGTTCCAGTTGAAGATGAAGACATTTCAAAAGAATTAGAAAAGCAATATAGAAAACAAGGCATTGAAATTTTAACCAATGCTTCAGTTGAATCTTTAGATACTGCAGGTGCTGGTGTGAAAGCATTAGTAAAGAAGTCAGATGGTTCCACTTTAACTTTAGAAGCGGATGTAGTATTGAGTGCTGTGGGTGTGGTGGCTAATATTGAAAATATTGGTCTAGAGCAAAACGGTATTAAAACGGAGAAAGGCAGAATTGTTGTAGATAAATTCCAACAAACAAGTATTGCAGGTATCTACGCCATTGGAGATTGTTCTCCTGGCCAAGCTTTGGCCCATGTTGCTGCTAAAGAAGGTATCAATGCAGCTGAGCACATTGCTTGTTTAGAAAAAAAACATGCACATATGCCTGAAGCAATTGATTATAATAATGTACCAGGTTGTACTTATTGTATTCCAGAAATTTCAAGTGTTGGCTATACAGAAAAAGCAGCTAAAGAAGCGGGATATGATATCAAAGTGGGTAAGTTTCCATTTGTTGCTAGCGGTAAAGCTTCTGCAGCAGGTGCAACGGAAGGTTTTGTAAAAGTAATCTTCGATGCGAAATATGGTGAATTCTTAGGATGTCATATGATTGGTATGAATGTAACAGATATGATTGCAGAAGCAGTAGTTGCTCGTAAATTAGAAACTACAGCACATGAAATCTTAAATGCAATTCACCCTCACCCAACCATGAGTGAAGGATTGAAAGAAGCCGTTGCTGCAGCGTATGGCGAAGCGATAGATATCTAAGTATTTTTTAAAAATAACCAATGGCTCGTGTTTCCAATTGAATTGGATACGAGCCATTTTTAATAATGTTGAATTAGCTGAATGAAGTACGAAAAGGAAATAAATAGAAGAAAAAGTTTTGCGATTATCTCGCATCCGGATGCTGGTAAGACTACCTTGACAGAAAAATTATTGTTATTTGGTGGCGCTATTCAAACAGCGGGTGCTGTTAAAAGCAATAAGATTAAAAAGCATGCTACTTCTGACTTTATGGAAATAGAGCGTCAAAGAGGTATTTCTGTGGCCACTTCTGTAATGTCTTTTGAATATAAGGGTAATTTGATCAATTTATTGGATACTCCAGGTCACAAGGATTTTGCTGAAGATACTTATAGAACATTGACTGCTGTGGATAGTGTTATCCTGGTGATTGATAGTGTGAATGGTGTGGAGCCGCAAACAAGAAGATTGATGGAAGTATGTAGCATGCGCGCGACCCCTGTAATTGTGTTTATCAATAAGATGGATCGAGATGGTAAGAATAGATTTGATTTAATTGACGAGATAGAAGCGGAATTAAAAATTTCTTTACATCCAATGACTTGGCCTATTAATAGTGGTAAGGAATTTAAGGGGGTATATAATTTGCATGATAAGAGTTTAAGATTGTTTACTGCTAGTACTAAAGCAGATGATGAAGATGTGGTTGCCATTGAAGATTTAGCAAGTCCGGTATTACAAGAGAAAGTAGGAGAAAGAGATGCTGCGATCTTAAGAGAAGATGTAGAATTAATTGATGGGGTTTATGGAGCATTAGATCCTAAAGATTATTTAGAAGGCAAAATCGCTCCTGTATTTTTTGGTTCTGCAGTGAATAATTTTGGTGTACAAGAAATGTTGGACACTTTCATTCAGATTGCACCTACACCAAGAGATCGTGATACCAATCTACGTAAAGTGCAAGCAGGAGAGGATAAGTTCAGCGGTTTTATTTTCAAGATACATGCCAATTTAGATCCTAAGCATAGAGATCGTATTGCGTTTATGCGAGTGTGTAGTGGTAAGTTTGAAAGAAACACTTACTACAAACACGTAAGATTAGAAAAAGATGTACGTTTTACCAATCCTTACACTTTCTTGGCTAGAAGTAAGGATATAGTAGAAGATGCTTATCCTGGTGATGTAGTTGGTTTGTTTGATACAGGTAATTTTAAAATAGGAGACACTTTAACAGAGGGTGAGAAATTTTATTTCACAGGCATTCCAACATTCTCTCCAGAGATCTTTAAAGAATTGGTGAACAAAGACCCGATGAAGACCAAGCAATTGGAAAAAGGTATTTCACAGTTAACTGATGAAGGTGTTGCACAGTTGTTCACGCAATTCGGGGGCAATAAAAAAATCATTGGTTGCGTGGGGGAATTACAATTTGAAGTAATTCAGTATAGATTATTACAAGAATATGGTGCTGCCTGTGAATTCAGAACCTTGCCATTTTATAAAGCTTGTTGGTTGACATCCACTGATAAAAATAAATTGGCTGATTTCTTAAGGTTCAAGCAACAAAACGCGGCTGAAGATAAAGATGGTACACCAGTGTATCTAGCGCAAAGTGAATGGTTCTTAAATACAGAAATTACCAATAATCCAGATATTACATTTCACTTCACCAATGAAGTCAATAAATAGACTCTTTTAATTCAAAAATAGATGAAGGCAAAAACGCTCAAACAAAACAAGGTTAATATTATCACATTAGGTTGTAGTAAGAATCTAGTAGATAGTGAAATGCTGAGTGGACAATTGGCTGCAAATGATATTGCGGTGGTACATGAAAATAAAAAATTGGATCATAATATAGTGGTGGTAAATACCTGTGGCTTTATTGATAAAGCCAAAGAAGAGAGCGTAAATACTATTTTGGATCAGGTAGCTTTAAAACAAAAAGGGAAATTGGATAAGGTATACGTGACAGGCTGTTTGAGCGAAAGATATAGAGGTGATTTAGCTGCAGAAATCCCAGAAGTAGATGCATGGTTTGGTACCATGGAATTACCTTTAATGTTGAATCAGTTAAATGCTGACTATAAGGCAGAATTATTGGGAGAGCGATTACTCAGTACGCCACAGCATTATGCCTATTTAAAAATTAGTGAGGGTTGTAATAGAACTTGTTCTTTTTGTGCGATTCCTTTAATGAGAGGACAGCATGTAAGTAAAACTATTGAGCAATTAGTAGATGAAGCTAAAGGATTAGTAAAAAAAGGAGTCAAAGAACTGATGTTGATTGCACAAGAATTAACGTACTATGGTTTGGATATTTACAAAGAGCGTGCCTTGCCTAAATTATTACATGCACTAGCAGATGTAGAAGGGATTGAATGGATTCGTTTGCATTATGCCTATCCAAGTAAATTCCCATTAGACATCTTGGATGCCATGCGTGAGCGTAGTAATATTTGTAATTACATAGATATTCCATTACAACATGCTAGTAATAATATGCTCAAGGCAATGAGAAGAAATATTACTAGAGAAGAAATGAGTGTACTCATCAAAGAAATAAGAAATAGAGTTCCTGGTATTGCGATTAGAACTACATTGATTGCTGGTTTTCCTGGTGAAACTTTGGAAGATATAGAAGAATTAAAAGACTTCTTAAAAGAACACCGTATTGATAGAGTGGGTATTTTCACCTACAGTCATGAAGAGAATACCAGTGCCTATGATTTAGTAGATGATGTTCCTGCTGAAGAAAAGCAAAGACGTGCTGAAGAGATCATGGAAGTTCAGCAAGAAATTAGCATGGAGATCAATCAAGCTAAAGAAGGTCAAATATTGAAAGTATTAGTGGATAAAAAAGAAGCTGGTAGATACTTAGGTAGAACTGAATTTGATAGTGTAGAAGTAGATAATGAAGTAGTGATTAATACCACAAAGCGCCTGAAGCCAGGAGATTTTGTCATGGTTAAAATCACCAAGGCATATGATTACGACTTAGAAGGCGAGCTAGTTGATTAATTAAGTAATTTTTAGTATTTTGAGTGGAATAATAACCTCTTAAAATATTTTTTATGGCTATTGATTGGAAAGGTGTTTTCCCTGCAGTGACTACCAAATTCACTGCATCAGATGAATTAGATCTAGATTTATTCAAATTAAATGTTCAAGCACAATTAGATGCTGGTGTTCATGGGATCATTTTAGGAGGTACTCTAGGAGAGTCAAGTGTATTAAGTACCCAAGAAAAAGAAATTTTAGTAAAAACAGCGGTAGCCCATGTGAATGGCAAAGTACCAGTGGTGCTTAATATTGCAGAAGGAAGTACCAGTGTAGCTATTGAGCAAGCTTTGTATGCAAAAGCATGGGGTGCTAAAGGATTGATGTTATTGCCGCCAATGCGTTATAAATCTGACCATAGAGAAACAGTACAATATTTTAAAGACATTGCTGCTAGTACAGATTTGCCGATTATGATTTATAATAATCCAGTTGATTATAAAATTGAAGTGACCATTGATATGTTTAGAGATTTGGTGGACGTAAAAAACATTCAAGCGGTGAAAGAATCTACCAGAGATGTTTCCAATATTTCTAGAATGCGCAATGCTTTTGGAGATAGATTCAAGCTTTTGTGTGGTGTGGATACATTGGCTTTAGAAGAATTATTATTAGGTGCTGATGGATGGGTAGCTGGATTGGTTTGCGCTTTCCCTAGAGAAACCATGGCTGTGTACCGATTGGCATTGGCAGGGAATATTGCAGAAGCTACTAAAATATACAGATGGTTTATGCCATTATTGGAATTGGATATTCATCCTAAATTGGTTCAATACATCAAGTTGGCTGAAGCGAAATGTGGTATTGGGTCAGAATTAGTAAGAAGACCAAGATTGGTTTTAGAAGGAGAAGAGCGTAAACGCATCGAAGCTATCATTGATCACGGAATTAAAAACAGGCCTACACTTCCAGAATTTCATACATTATAATTATGTCTTTATCAACGATCACTTCAAATGCACAAATTGCATTTGAGCAATATATTTCTTTTTCGCATCAACAAAGAGCTGCTTTTCTGGAAGCTATTGCTACTAATATTGAATCTCTAGGTGATGAATTAATTGAAACAGCCAGTCAAGAAACCAATTTACCTGCTGCAAGATTACAAGGAGAAAGAGGGCGCACCTGTTATCAGTTGCGCATGTATGCTGCAATGTTATTGAAAGGAGATTACGTAGATGCAACTATTGAAACAGCAGTACCTACTAAAACACCTCCAAAGCCAGATATCAGAAGTATGTTTCAACCAATGGGTCCAGTGGTGGTATTTGGTGCAAGTAATTTTCCATTTGCATATTCTACTGCAGGCGGTGATACGGCTAGTGCTTTAGCGGTGGGTTGCCCTGTGATTGTTAAAGCGCATCCTGCACATATTAAAACTTCAACTTTAGTAGCATCTGCTATACAAAAAGCAATGGTAGATTGCAAAATGCCTGAACATGTTTTTCAACATACAGATGCCGCTTCGCTTGGAGTCAATGAAATAAATTTAGGTAAAGCATTGGTGCAAGATGAAGCCATTGCTGCGGTAGGTTTTACTGGCTCAAGAGTTGGAGGAAGAGCTTTATTAGATTATGCCACTGCAAGAAAAAATCCAATACCTGTTTTTGCAGAAATGGGGAGTGTGAATCCAGTGATTTTATTGGAAGATATTATTGCTACACAAGCTGAAGCCATTGCTACTCAATATGCAGGTTCAATTACATTGGGCGTGGGGCAATTTTGTACCAATCCTGGTATCTTACTAGGGGTACAATCAAAAGCTTTAAATGATTTTGCTCAACATTTAGCCAAGGCAATGAAAGCCTATACACCTGCTACTATGTTACATTCGGGTATTCAGGCAGCCTATCTAAAAAATAGTACAGCTGCTATGGAACAAAAAGGAGTTTGTGTATACACCGATCAAAATCCTGATGCAGAAAATGCTTATCCAGTTTTAGCAACAGTGGATGCGAACACTTTTTTAGCTAATCCAATTCTTTCAGAAGAAGTTTTTGGTCCATATAGTATGCTCGTTCAATGTAAAGACATGAATGAACTTAAAACAGTGTGGACTTCACTGCGTGGTCAAATCACAACTACCATAATGGGTACTGATAAAGATTTACTTGACCATAAATCATTAGTAGAAAAAGCTTTTTTACATGCAGGCAGGGTAGTGATCAATGGAGTACCTACTGGTGTGGAAGTTTGTGATAGTATGGTGCATGGAGGTCCTTATCCTGCAAGTACGGATAGTAGATTTACTGCTGTAGGCGTAAAAGCAGTGAAAAGATGGTTGAGACCAGTATCTTATCAAAATTGGCCTGATCAATTATTGCCAGAAGCATTACAAAATGCTAATCCATTAAAAATTTGGAGATCTATTGATGGGCAGCTGACAAAGGATGCTTTGAAGTAGGCTTAATGGAATAAGTGGTTACCACTGCAGCACAAATTATAAAATAGGCAATTAAAATATAGCTACTGGTTGGCCAAACTTTTTCTAGTCCAAACCATCCCCCAAAATAAATAATGCATCCAATGCAAATAGCGTTTTTGATGATTTCAAAAATATAGGCCATTGGATTTCTGTCCATGAATTCTGTAAGGATATACACTTGTGCAAAAATAAAAGCGCCGTAAATAAATATATTACTGTGTCCAATATTTGCAACGTTGCCAAACAAGTAACTTACTAATAACAACAAGCTAAATAATTGACACCATAAAAATACTTGCATGCCTTTCGGGGCTTCGGTATCATATTTATCAAAATGATAAACGTCTTTAATTTTTTCTACTGGGTAAGCTACTTCTACATCGGCAGGTCTCCATCCCAATGGTTTAAACCAAATAGTAAATTTAGCTTTCCAATCCTTAGTTCTCCATGCATCTTTTATGAGTAACCACATATGCATGAAATTAATTTTAATTGGGTTCCATGTTTTCACTGGTCTTGTAATTCCATAAACACATGGTGTATCTTTTAATTCTTCTTGATAAGTACCAAACCAACGATCCCAAAAAATAAATACCTGTCCAAAATTTTTATCTAGATAAATTGGATTGATTGCATGATGGACTCTATGATGAGAGGGAGTTACAATAATGTATTCTAATAAACCCATTCTATCAATATGTCTAGTATGGTACCAAAATTGAGCAAATAAATGTATGGGTGCTACGATGGCAATTACTTTTGAAGGAACTCCCAATAATGCAGCTGGTAAAAGTAGAACAGTATAAATTCTTACAAAGACTGAAATGCTTTGTCTCAAAGCACAAGCCAAGTTAAACTCTTCACTACTATGATGTACAATATGGTTGTTCCAGAAAAAGTTAACACTATGAGCCAGACGGTGCACCCAGTATCCAGAGAAATCCAATGCAATAAATGCAATCACATACAATAACCAACTATGTTGTACATGGTATACTGCAATATGTTGCACAAGCCACTCGTAGCTAATGATGGCAATACTTATTCCTAAAACATCTTTGGTAGTATTGGTGACCCCTGAACTTAAACTGGAGATCATGTCCAATGTCCTTACAGTTTCAAAACCCTTTTTCCATCCATACCATTTTTCAAATAATACAAAGGCTAAGAAAAGGGGCATCGCTATAATCAATATCTTACCGTAGGTTTCCATAAAAAAGTTTTAAGAAAGCAATTACCAAAAGTATTAATTTTAGTCTATGGCAACAACTAATCCTATGAATACCCCAGGTTTTGGCAAGTACCAATTATCGGGGTCTATTTTTGAATGTATCGATGCACATACTTGTGGCAACCCTGTAAGAGTGGTGGTGAATGGAGGGCCAGCTTTGGAGGGCAATAATATGAGTGAAAAAAGACAACATTTTTTACGCGAATATGATTGGATCAGAAAAGGGTTGATGTTTGAACCTCGTGGTCATGATATGATGAGTGGAAGTATTTTGTATCCGCCGCATGATCCTGCAAATGATGTGGCAGTATTGTTTATAGAAACCAGTGGGTGTTTGCCGATGTGTGGACATGGAACCATTGGTACGATTACTGTAGCTATTGAAGCAGGATTAATCCAACCCAAAGTGCCTGGTATCGTTAGAATGGAAGCGCCAGCTGGTTTGGTGCAGATTGAATATACAATGGAAGGAGATAAAGTAAAATCTGTCAAATTAACCAATGTAGCTTCCTATTTAGCTGCTCAAAATTTATCTATAGAATGTCCAGATCTAGGCTTGTTGAATATAGATGTATGTTATGGAGGGAATTATTATGCTATTGTGGAAGTGCAAGAACATTTCAAAGGGGTTGAACATTATACAGCTGGACAATTAATTGCATGGAGCGGTGAATTAAGAAAGCGAATTAATCAAGCCCATAGTTTTGTGCATCCTCTGGATCCAACCATCAATGGCTGCTCACATATATTATGGACAGGCAAGGTATTAGATCCATCCAATACAGCTAGGAATGCTGTTTTTTATGGAGATAAAGCCATTGATCGATCACCTTGTGGCACGGGTACATCTGCTAGACTAGCCCATTGGCATGCCAAGGGCAAGCTTCAACAGGGTGAACCATTTAAGCATGAAAGTATTATTGGTTCTGTATTTATTGGGAAAATAGAACAAGTTACCCAATTAGGGGAGCATCAAGCCATTATTCCTTCTATCGAAGGATGGGCTAAGATTTATGGATTCAATACCATTTCTATCAATCCTAAAGACGATCCATATGCCAAAGGATTCCAAGTGGTTTAATGTATATTTGTAACCTAGATTAAGCTTATGGACATTGTCATTATTGGGGGTGGAATTAACGGTTTAAGTAGTGCTTATTTTTTACAAGAAGCCGGTCATCAAGTAACTATTATCGATCAAACAGATATTACCACCAATTGTTCTTATGGAAATGCAGGATATGTTTGTCCATCTCATTTTGTTCCATTAGCCACTCCAGGAATTGTTCAACAGGGTTTAAAATGGATGTTGAATTCCAAAAGCCCTTTTTATATTCAACCTAGATTAAGCTGGAGTTTAATTGACTGGGGTTGGAAATTTATGCAATCTGCAACTGAAGAGAAAGTTGAAGCAGCAGCCATTCCTTTAAGAGACTATGCATTGTTTAGCCAACAATTGTATTTGGATTGGGCTAAACTTCCTCAATTTAATTTCTCCTATGAACATAAAGGTTTGTTAGAAATTTTTCAGACAAATGAAGTTGCAGAGCATGCGCATCATACTGTAAAGAAAGCCAATGAGATTGGGCTCACTGGAACCAAGATTATTTCAAAGGCAGAATTAGATGCCATGGAGCCTGCTCATCAAATCAATGCTATTGGCGCTATTTATTTTGCCTGTGATGCACATTTGTATCCTAAGAAAATGATGGAGCAATTGATTTCCCATTTAAAGAATAAAGGAGTTCGTTTTGCTTTGAAAGAAACAGTGATTGATTTTGAAAAGAAGCAAAATGCCATTTCCAAAGTGATTACCAATAAGACTGCATACAATGCCGATACGGTGGTATTAGCTTCAGGTGCTTGGAGTAGAGAACTAGCAGAAAAACTAGATATTAATATTCCTTTGGTCGGTGGAAGAGGATATTCTATTACTTTAGAAGATACACCTTATATGACCAATCATCCTGCAGTTTTGGTTGAAGGAAGAATTGCATTGACACCCATGGATGGTAATAAAATGCGCTTTGGTGGAACCATGGAAATTACTTCTACAGATACCCCTCCAAAAATCAATAGAGTAAAAGGCATTATTGAGTCAGTTAAAAAATTCTTCCCTGAATTTGAAATTCCTTTGCCAGCCATTGAAGACGTTTGGTTTGGATATAGACCTTGTTCTGCAGATGGCCTGCCTTATGTGGGTAGAACCAAGAAGTGCAGTAATTTAATTATGGCTACTGGACATGCTATGGTAGGGATGAGTTTGGGTGCAGCTACTGGAAAAATTGTTGCTGAGATTATTGAAGAGCAACAACCAAGCATAGATATTGCTATTTATCATCCAGAAAGATTTGATGCTTAATGAAATTCAATGCCACATCAATCGAATATCAATTGACAGGTTTGTTTTCAAATCTAGTCAAAGATTATATCCAAGATAAAGGCAGTGCAAGATCTTATGTTGCTTATGAACCAACGTATGAGGGTGTTCGAAAAGCTATTACTGAAAGAAAAAAATATTCAACCAACAGAAATGTATTGGTGGATGTACTGCAAAAACAATATGATTCATTATCTACCAGTGCTAGGGTAAAGGAAAATATTCAGTTGCTAACTAGTGATACAACATTGGTGGTAACCACCGCGCATCAACCCAATATTTTCACTGGCCCTTTATACTTTTTTTATAAAATTATTCATGCAATTCAATTAGCTGCTGATCTAAAGAAACAGTTTCCTGAAAATAATTTCGTTCCTGTGTATTATATGGGTTCAGAAGATGCTGATATTGAAGAAGTGGGCAGCTTTGTTTTGGGCGGTACTAGGTATCAGTGGAATACTAAACAAAAGGGAGCTGTGGGTAGAATGAAAGTAGATGATGCATTGATTGCGTTATTGAAAAATATGGAAGGATATTGGTCTGTTAAACCAAATGGTAAAGAGGCTTTAGCAATTTTACAATCTGCTTATCAAAAGGGAAAGACGATTGCGCAGGCAACAATAGAATTAGTGAATGCATTTTTTGGAGCCTATGGTTTAATTGTAGTTCAACCGGATGATGCTTCATTGAAATCTCTTTTTGTAGATACTATGAAGTTAGAATTATTAACTGGATTTTCTCATAAAGCCATTCAGCCCACTTTACAAGCTTTGACCACTAGCTATCATGTTCAATCAGAGGGCAGGGCAATCAATTTATTTTATTTAAAAGATGATATCAGAGCTAGAATTGAAAAAAAAGACAATCAATATTTTGTAGCAGATACGGATATACAATTTACAGAAGAAGAAATATTGAATGAACTTCACCATCACCCTGATAGGTTTAGTCCCAATGTAATTTTAAGAGGTGTTTTTCAAGAAACCATTTTGCCCGGTGTTGTATTTATTGGGGGTGGAGGTGAACTAGCTTATTGGATGGAACTGAAAAATGTTTTTACAGAAGCAAAAGTTCATATGCCTGTTTTGCAATTAAGAAACTCTTTTTTGAATATCAGGGCCAAGCAATTACAACAATGGACTGCACTGGGTTTAAGCAAGGAAGATTTATTTAAACCTGTATTAGATATAGAAGTGGCGTTTGTGAAAATGCAATCAGGTGCTATGTTAAGTTTGGAAGCAGAGTTAAAATTGTTGGAACAAGTGTATGATCAAATTCAGAAAAGAGTTAAATCGATAGATACTACCTTGGGTGCACATGCCAATAATTTAGCACATCAATCCACTAAAAAATTATTGGAATTAGAAAAGAAAATGATTCGTGCAGAAAGAAGAAAACAAGCTGTTTCTGTTGAAAGAATCCATGCCATTAAGAACGCTTTATTTCCTAATAATGAATTACAAGAACGAGTGGAGCATATCGCTGAATGGTTGGGTGATTTTGGGGAAGCATGGTTAGATGCTGTAATAAAAGCATCACCCACTATGCAACAAGAATTTACAATTATTGATCAAATTGATTAGGCCAATTGGCTTGTAATTTATCTGCCTTTTCTAATACCTCATTTCCTATTTGTAATTTATAAGCTTCTATCGCTTTAGATAATGTAGCGTCATGATTGCCAATCATCTGAGCAGCCAATATACCTGCATTCTTTGCACCATTTAAAGCAACAGTTGCAACTGGAACACCTCCAGGCATTTGTAAAATTGACAATATGGAATCCCATCCATCCACTGAATTGCTTGATTTAATAGGAACACCCACCACTGGTAAGCTCGTGATAGCTGCCACCATTCCCGGTAAATGCGCTGCACCACCAGCTCCAGCAATAATCACTTTTAAACCTCTTTGATGTGCTGTTTTCGCATAGTCTACCATTCTATCAGGTGTTCTATGTGCAGATACAATCGTTAATTCAAAAGGAATATTAAATAAAGTCAACATATCGGCAGCTTGCTGCATTATGGGTAAATCACTATCGCTACCCATTATTATGCCTACAATTGGTTGTGTTGCCATGACTATTAATTTAGTGCAAGATACAAATTAGCCCTTAATTACTGATCAAATAGCCGGAGATATCAGTAAGAATAGGTTTTGCCTTGTATTCTGTGAAATGAATTCTAATATATTGGATGTTTTGTGTGGGGAATTGAAGGATTCTCTTATGCCCAATAGTGGTTCCTTTTGCGATGGGTTGAAATTGTTTTAGATCATTGCCTCCGCTTACTTCAAATTTTACCACTCTTTGTCCAAGACTTATTTTTTCCTTGAGTTGGATACTATTGAATGCAACGGGTTTGTCTAAATGTACTTCAACACTATTATCAGTGTACAATAATTTTGCATTTTTAAAAAGATTATTGGCAAAAGCTTTATCTCTTATTTTTTTAAAATCCATTAATGCAGCAGAATCCAATGGATCAATCAATCCTTTTCTATTGGGAGGTACATTCAAAATTAAATTGCCACCATGTCCTACACTTTTCAAATAGATATTAAATAGGGTAGCGCCTGATTTTACCGTAATGTCTTCCTCAGGATGATAGAACCAGCCTTTTCTAATAGACACATCAGCTTCTGCGCCAATCCAATGTTTGCCATTATAGTTTCCTGTATTCAATGTATCATTCGGTGGTGCACCTTCTCCTCTTTTAAAACCTGCAGTGTCTAATAAATTCCAGTTGGTACTATTAATGATGCCGTTTTCGTTACCTACCCATCTAACATGTGGTCCGATATCACTGAAGATCATGATTTGTGGTTGATATCTTAATGCAGAATCTTTGAATCTAGTAAAATCATATACTTGTTTCTTTCCATTAGGACCTTCACCGTTGGCACCATCCCACCATAGTTCGAAAAACTTGCCATAACCAGTCAATAATTCTTTCATGGTATTGATATAGATATCGTTGTATTCTGGCGTTCCATACTGTGGATGATTTCTGTCCCATGGTGAAATATACACACCCATTTCAATGCCTTCTTTTTTACATGCTTCAGACAACATTTTAATCACATCGCCTTTGCCGTTCATCCAGCTACTTTCTCTTACTGTATGCTTACTGTATTTACTTGGCCATAAAGAAAATCCATCATGATGTTTTGCCGTAATCACAATACCTTTTGCGCCTGCAGCTTTTGCAATGCGTGCCCATTGGTTACAGTCCAATGCAGTGGGATTAAACACATTGGGATTTTCGCTTCCATGTCCCCATTCCAAATCGGTAAATGTATTGGGGCCAAAATGCATAAATAAATAATATTCTTTGTCATGCCAAGCTAATTGTTCTTTGGTAGGAGTTGGTCCAAATTTTTCTTGTGCAGTGCAAATGCAACTACTTAGCATAAGTGTACATAAAGCAAATAATATTTTTTTCATAGAATTATTTTATTGGCGATAAAGCACGCTTATATAATTGAATGGTATTTTCTAATCCTAAATACAATGCATCACTTATTAAAGCATGTCCAATACTTACTTCATCCATAAAAGGTATTTGTTGAACTAAGAAAGGTAAATTATGTCTATCTAAATCATGTCCTGCATTGATGCCCAAACCTAGTTGTTTTGCTTTTTCGGCAGCTTTACGATATGCATCTATCATATCTTCTTTTTTACCAGCTTCAAAAGCTTTTGCATAAGACTCTGTATACAATTCAATTCTATCCGTGCCAGTAGTAGCAGCTGCCTCTACCATTGCTTCATTTGGATCTACAAAAATGGATACACGAATACCTGCTTTTTTAAATCTCGCTATGATCTCTTTTAAATAAGCCTGCTCTTTGATGGTATCCCATCCATGATCACTGGTTAATTGATTCAGTGCATCCGGCACTAAGGTAACTTGAGCAGGTTGATTGGCTAAAACCAATTCAACAAACTTCTCTTCTTTTGGGTTGCCTTCTATGTTGAACTCTGTAGTAATATTTTGCTTTAAATCATAGACATCTTTGTATCGAATATGTCTTTCATCTGGTCTTGGATGCACAGTGATACCTTCTGCTCCAAATGCTTCACAATCTTTTGCTACTTGTACTAGGTTGGGGTTGTTGCCACCTCTACTATTTCTGAGGGTAGCGATCTTATTTATATTTACACTTAAACGAGTCATAGTCAAATTTAAGTTATTTTTGCAACTCAATTAAGAAAGAATGGCCTATTCTAGTTTAGAAGCTTGTTTATTGGATTTGGAGCAAAACGGACAACTCATTCGTATCAAAGAAGAAGTAGATCCATACCTAGAAATGGCTTCTATTCATTTGCGCATTCATGAAAAAAAAGGCCCTGCAATTTTATTTGAAAAAGTGAAAGGCTCTAAATTTAGAGCAGTGTCCAATATTTTTGGAACACTAGAAAGAAGTGAGTTTATTTTTAGAAAAACCTTGCCTCAAGTAAAGCAGTTAATTGCGATGAAAATTGATCCAATGGCTGCAGTAAAAAATCCTTTAAAATCTTTGGCTGCATTACCAGCAGCATTGAATGCTTTACCTATCAGAAATCCTTTGAAGCAACCAGTGGTGTATGAAGAAATTCAGATTTCAGATCTGCCTTTGATTCAACACTGGCCAATGGATGGAGGAGCTTTTGTTACCCTTCCTCAAGTATATACAGAAGATGCAGATAAGCCAGGAATAGGGAATGCCAATTTAGGGATGTATAGAATTCAATTAAGCGGCAACGATTATATATTAAATAAAGAAATTGGGTTGCATTATCAATTACATAGAGGGATTGGGGTACATCAAACTAAGGCCAACTTGAAAGGACAACCCTTAAAAGTAAGTTGTTTTGTTGGTGGTCCACCAGCACATAGTGTGGCAGCTGTAATGCCTTTGCCTGAGGGGATGAGTGAAATGAATTTTGCAGGAGTATTGGCAGGGAAAAGATTTGGCTATACTTATAAAGATGGTTTTTGTATTAGTACCGATGCGGATTTTGTAATCACCGGTGAAATATATCCAGGAGAAAATAAACCAGAAGGTCCATTTGGAGATCATTTAGGATATTATAGTTTACAACATCCTTTTCCTTTAATGAAAGTGAATAAAGTATATGCAAGGAAAAATGCAATATGGGCTTTTACAGTAGTAGGAAGACCACCTCAAGAAGATACTAGTTTTGGTGAGTTGATCCATGCGATGACTGGAGATGCGGTATCTAATGAGATTCCAGGAGTGAAGGAAGTACACGCAGTAGATGCTGCAGGAGTTCATCCGTTGTTATTAGCAATAGGTAGTGAGCGATACACACCTTTCTTAGACAATAAAGCACCAGCAGAATTATTGACGATTGCCAATCATATTTTAGGAACGGGTCAATTGAGTTTAGCTAAATTTGTATGGATCACTGCACCGCAAACTAAAAAAGGAGAACAGCTTTCTACACATGATGTTCCAACATTTTTCAAATACATGATGGAACGAATGGATTTAAAAAGAGATGTTCATTTCTATACTAAAACCACCATGGATACTTTAGATTATTCGGGTGAAGGTTTGAATGAAGGTTCTAAAGTAGTGATGGCTGCATACGGGGATCCAAAAAGAACGTTGTGTGAGACAGTGCCTAGTTTGATTTCAAATCATTTAGAGAATGCTACCTGTGTAATGCCAGGTGTGATTGCCATCAATGCACAAAACAATTCCATTTCATCTATTCAAGAAAAATTAAAAGGATTAGGAGATGCCTTACTCAATCAAGAGGGTGTTTTCATGTTGGTGATTACGGAAGATGCTACTTGGATGGCTGCTAATATTCAAAACTTTTTATGGGCTGGGTTTACCAGAGTAAATCCTTCACATGATATAGATGGTGTAGATGCATTTGTAGAACATAAACATTGGGGCTGTCAAGGGCCTATGATTTTTGATGCTACTATCAAGAAACATCATGCACCACCTGTATTGAAAGATGCTACAGTGGAAAAAAGGGTAGATGCTCTTTTAGCAAAATATGGTTACTAGTATGTTTTTTGTGTAGATTTCAATTACACTAACATTCAACCCAAGTATGATCTGCTAGTAATTTTACCGTTGCAATGAATTGTGCGAAGGGTCCTGATCCACCTCCCCATTCGCTTGGAGCTACTAAGGATAACACATGTGAACCATCTGTTTTCTCATATACATGATAGACTTGACCAATCTGTGGCTTAAAAGTAATTTTAGCCTCATAGATCATCATGCTTAATTCTTTTCTCTTATTAATTTCTTGTGCCTGTCTTGCCAATAATTCAATCTGCTCTTTAATTTGATTGAGTTGCATATTGGTTTGATCTTCCATTGCTGACAATGCCTTGTGTTTGATCACACCTTCTTTTGTAGGTCTGATGGCTACACTTCCAGCAGAAGAAGCGTAGGGAAGTACACTTAATTGTTTGTGGTAGATTTCAGTATTGGTAAATACACTTCCATCTTCTTTCTTTCCATGATGGCTTACTTTCATAAAACCATTCGCCAATATTTCATGCACTACTTTTAAATGTTCTTGATCTTCTTTGAAAAAGTATACTGTTAAACAAGATGCATTATTTATTTCTGAAGCAATATGGGTAGCAAAATTTTCAGTGGTTCCATGATTAAATGGATGTTTTTCTCCATTGGGATTCACTGAAAATTGCGCATAGAATGCTTCATTTTCTATATTCACCCAATTATGGCTAAAATCCAAAACATGACCATTTTGAATACTATCAATCTTGTAATTGCCCGATTTAGGAACCAGTTGGTATTCGAAATTACATTTCTCTGGAAATAACTGCCAACTAGCTAAAAAATTATATGCTTGAACCATATTGAAATAACAAAAATGAATTGGAATGGTTGAATGAAAAAGGGCTTTTTTATCAGTTAATTGCTACAAAATCAGGCTTTTCTATCAAACTTGAATTATACTTAAAACGAATATTGGCCAATAGACTAATATTGAATGGGCTGAGCTGTAAGTTGGTTCTAGGAAAATAGAATCCTTTTAATTCAATGGTACCCAAAATAAGGTTCTCGTTTCTTACCCTAATACCTCCTCCAATAGCACTATAAATATCACCATTTTTAATAGGCTCGCTTACTGTTCTAATATATGTGAGGTTGGCGAAAATAAATGGTGCTTTTCTAAAGCCAAAAAAAGTTCTTGAGTTATACCAAATTGATTCCCAATTGGCGGTTATTCTTGTACCACCTCTAATTCGTTCTCTATTCAATTGAGGGATCCCATAAATACTATTGATTAATAAAGCTTCATTGAATTTATTTTTTAATGTTTGTGCAAAACTTAGATTGATGATTTGTCGGTATCTATAGCCTGACTCTAAGTAATGAATCTTACTTATATTTTCAATACTTGCTAAAAATCTAAAATCTTGTATTTGTTGATCAATATAGCTTGATCCAATATTGAGTTTCGCACGCCTAAAACTTTCATTTTTTAATAATTTGTATGAGTCCAGTTGAATTCCCAAGTAGGGAAGCGATTGGCCTTCTCTGTTATAATGACCAGTAGTAATCATTAAAGATTTACCTGTTGGTAAATCTTCATTTCGTCCAAATCCGTATAAGTATTGAGTTCTAATAATCTTTTGCTTAAAAAGGGTAAATGAGCCAAAATACGCTTGTATACTTTGATAATTTCTATCAATTTGATCTTGGTATTGTATGGGCCTTGTTATAAAATCATTTTCTAAGTACCTCAATTGTACAAAGTATCTTAAGTTGTCGTTTTGATATATTTTGTTTTTAATGAATAGTTGGTATCCAATGTTGGCGTCAAAATGTCTAAGTTGATATTGAAGAGAATTAATGTAAAAGGAATCTGACCATGTTTTGTAGGCATTTCTGTTTTTTTCTTGACGAATATCAAATCCATAAACCCATCTATCCAAAGGGTGCAATAATGGCTTATTCCCACTTATAAAAACATTGCTCGCTGAAGCCATTCGATTAGCATAATTATCAGTGTATGACTTAGCACCTGTCTTTAGATCTAAAAAACTTCCCAATATGTTTCTTGTCGTATAATCAAATCCCCAGCCTGAAACTGTTTTTCTTTCATGGTCGTAGTTGTGTGAGATGCTGAAGGCATTGCCTAGATCATTCACATTTTCAGTATTCAATTTTAATTCATAAGCATTGGTTTCTTTTACATTAAAATTTCCCCCAATGGGTAAGATATCTTTGGTGACTACAAAAATATCAACTTTATTGGTATCTTCTTTGCTGGGATAAGCTAGTATTCTGGCATCTTGAATATATCCTAGATCTCTTAACCATTTTTCATTATATGCAACCAATAATGGATTGAGTGGTTCGTCCACTTTGATAAATATATTTTTAGCAATCGTTTTTTTATTGGTTTTATCATGAAGCTGATTCGCAAAATTGATCAATGCATTGTTTTTTTCGAAAATCGGTTTATCCACATCATTTCCAAAATGCCTTTGTTCAATATTGATCGAACGAATTATTTTTCCTTCCAAACTTCCAATAGATTGAATATATCGATTGATCACCATATTGGTGGAATCAATCAAAGGGTTAGGGGTTCCTTTTAATAAATTAATAATCTTTTGAACCCTGCCACTATCTGCAATTTCAGTGATATCTTTTTTAAAACGAAGATTTTGAGCATTCGATACTATCCCAAAACATAAAAGCCAGATAAAAAGTATCGAATGCTTCATTATATTACAAAACCTTTTTTGCTCTATTTCTTAATGACTCCATAGGGATATTTAATAATTTGCCAATGGGTTTGCCATCTCTGTAGCTTTGTATTCTCACTAATGTGACATCTTCAGGAAGGACAAATGGCTGAGTGTATTCATCACTATAATTGTCAGGCATTTGATCATCAATGGTATAATAGAATCTTAAGTTTTCTACTTCCCCTTCCATTTTTAAAATCAATTCCCCTTTTGTATTTAATTCAGTAGTTACAATCGCATCATAGATGCTTTTTGCATACTTCACATTAGCTGCATCAAATACCTCAAATTGTTTTTCCACTTTCTTGGTAAAATGATTCCAATCCTTTTTTTCATTAGGAGACCAATTGGTTTCTGCAACTGCTAATCCTCTTGGCCAGGTCATGTATTGTACATTGCGCATATTCTGTAATTGCTCTGTCCATTGATTGGCCTGATTCCCTAAAATAAGGGTAGGGTCAATACCTGCAGGAACTGGATCAAAGCTGTAGGTTGTTTTCATTCTTAAACCTCTGTATACTTTTCCTTCAGCTGTAACTTCTCCTTGGTAAAAATCTATATAGTTATAATCATTAGGAGACATCACTACTTTATGTCCTTGTTTAGCGGCTTCAATTCCACCTTTTACACCTTGCCAACTCATGACTGCAGCATCTCCACTTAATCCGCCTTGCAATATTTCGTTCCACCCCATCATTTTTTTACCTTTTGAGTTGATGATTTTTTGCATGCGTTTTACAAAATAACTTTGTACTTCCATTTGATCTTTTAATCCTTCACGTTTCATCAATGCTTGCACATTAGCTGACTTCTCCCAATTATTTTTGGCATTCTCATCACCACCCATATGTATGTATTCAAAAGGGAATAGGGGTGCTAATTCAGTCATTACCTTATCAAGAGCTGTATATACCTCTTCATTAGAAGGATCTAATGAATTATCAATTCTTGCGGTTGGATGACCATTCATGCCTTCCCAATCCATAAACTCATCTCCTGCATTCACTTGGTATGGATAATTCGGAGTGGTACTTAAATTAGGATAAGCAGCAAGCATGGCCATACTATGACCTGGTACATCAATTTCAGGCACCACTTCAACAAATCTTGCTTTAGCATAAGCAACGACTTCTTTGATATCCTCTTGTGTATAAAATCCACCATAGGTTTTTGGCTCATTGATGGCTGGTGTAGTAATATTCATCCACTTTCCTTTCTTCTCTACTCTCCATGCACCCACACTGGTTAATTTGGGTAATGCTTTTATTTCAACTCTCCATCCTTGATCATCTGTTAAATGCCAATGGAAACGATTGTATTTATATCTTACCATATCATCTATAAAAGTCTTTACATCTTCTTTACTAAAGAAATGCCTACTAACATCCAACATCATTCCTCTCCATCCAAATCTAGGTTTGTCCATGATGCTACAGTGTACTAATTGCCAGTGGGTATTTTTTGCCAATGATTTACCATAGATAGCAGCAGGCATTAATTGTTGAACAGTTTGCCATCCATAAAATAAACCTGCTTCTGTATTGGCTTTAATTTGAATGCCTTTTTCATTTACATCTAATAAATAACCTTCATTACCAATCACATCATTTTTAACAATATTCAATTCAATAGTAGGATTAACCTTGCTTAAGTTAACTGTCTTTCCAGTCACTAATTTTAATTGAGCAATTATTGGTTCAACTAAACCTTTTAATGAGTTAGGGGCGCTAATATTAATTGACTTAGGTAGGGTGTACACTCCATTGCCTTTTGTTGCCGAATAAGGTTCTGGTATAATTCCAAGACCTTGAGCCATAGCAAGATTCAAAGTGAAAAGAAATAAGTTGGTAAAGAGTAATTTGTAGATTTTCATAAAGCAATTTTTATAATAAAAGCAAATCGTTTTTGCCTTTTAAAGATACTAAAAATAAAAGCCCGACCTTGATTTCTCAGGCCGGGCTTTTCCACATATAATGGTATAATTTCTACTAGTATCTGTACATGTCAGATTTGAAAGGTCCTTTTTGAGGAATGCCTAAATAAGCAGCTTGCTCAGCAGTTAATTCGTCTAATTCAACGCCAATTTTTGCAAGGTGTAATCTAGCTACTTTCTCATCCAAATGCTTAGGTAATACATATACTTTGTTTTCATAGTTTTTATGGTTAGTCCATAATTCTATTTGAGCCAAAGTTTGGTTAGAGAAGGAGTTACTCATTACAAAACTTGGGTGACCAGTTGCACAACCTAAGTTTACTAAACGACCTTCAGCCAATACAATGATATCTTTTCCATCTACATTATATAAATCTACTTGTGGTTTGATCGTATCTTTTGTATGACCATAGTTTTTATTCAACCAAGCCATATCAATTTCAATATCAAAGTGACCGATATTACAAACAATCGCTTTATCCTTCATTGCTCTGAAATGTTTTTCAGTAATCAAGTCTCTACAACCTGATGCTGTAACGATGATATCAGCTTCTTTCACTGCATCAATCATTTTCTTTACTTCAAAACCATCCATTGCAGCTTGTAAAGCACATATTGGATCAATCTCTGTAACAATTACTCTACAACCAGCACCTCTTAAAGAACCAGCAGAACCTTTTCCTACGTCACCATAAGAACCCACTACTGCAACTTTACCAGCCATCATTACATCTGTAGCGCGACGAATCGCATCTACCAATGATTCTTGACAACCATATTTGTTATCAAACTTTGATTTAGTTACAGAATCGTTTACATTGATTGCTGGAATTGGCAATGTGCCTTTAGCCATACGCTCATATAAACGGTGAACACCTGTAGTAGTTTCTTCAGATAAACCTTTGATACCTGCTACAAATTGAGGATACTGATCAAATACCATATTGGTTAAATCACCACCATCATCTAAAATCATATTTAAAGGACGATCTTCACCGCCAAAAAATAAAGTTTGCTCAATACACCAATCAGCTTCTTCGATGCTTTGACCTTTCCACGCAAATACGCCAATGCCAGCTGCTGCGATGGCTGCTGCTGCCTGATCTTGTGTAGAGAAGATATTACAAGAGCTCCATTTTACTTCTGCGCCCAATGCAGTTAATGTTTCAATTAACACTGCAGTTTGAATAGTCATGTGTAAACAACCTGCAATTCTAGCACCTTTTAATGGTTGACTAGGTCCGTATTCTGCACGGATGCTCATTAAACCTGGCATTTCTGCTTCAGCTAAACGAATTTCTTTACGACCCCATTCTGCTAGGGAGATATCTGCTACCTTATAGGGTAAGCTAAAATCGATGTTTTGTAAGCCCATAATAGTATTTATTTAAGGCACAAAGGTAGTTTTGTAGAATAAAATAATAAAATATATCTAAAATATAGTGAAAAACTCTAAAATATGGTAATTTTGACATCATTAATTCTTTTTTATCATGAAAAATAAGGCTATAATAGAAGATTCGGCTATTCTCAATAATACCATTCCTTTGGACGCAAAAGATTTAGCTATTTTAAGATTGCTTCAAGCCAATGCTAGAATTTCTGTTAAAGAGATTGCAGAGTCTGTTCAATTAAGTACCACGCCAGTGCATGAAAGAATAAAAAGATTAGAATCGAGTGGAGTGATTAAGCAATATGCCACTTTGATAGATGGTGCTAAAATTAAAAAAGGATTAATGGTGATTTGTTATGCTTCTTTGAATCAACACAGTAAAAAATCTGGAGCTCACTTTATTAAACTCATCAATGAATTGCCAGAAGTGGTAGAATGTTATAGTATCTCAGGTGAATTTGATTTTATGATGAAAATTGTAACAGAAGACATGAACAGTTACTATAATTTTCACGTAAATAAATTAAGCCAAGCAGAAAATATAGGGCAGGTGCAGAGTGTATTTATTATGGGTGTGGTGAAGCAAACCCATGAATTGATTTAAAAAATCAATCGCATTACATAATCATCCATATAAAATCCATTGCCAATATCAAACTTGAATTCACTTTCTTTTATAAACCCTTTATTTAAATAGAATTCGTAGGCGTTGTTATGTTTGTTAACTTGTAAAAAAAGGGAAGTGGAGCCTGCGTCTTTTGCGATTTCTATTGCTTTATTTAATAAGGATGTCCCTGCTCCTGATTTTTGTATATTGGGTAGGATATAAAGTTTGTTTAGTTTATGATCGTTTTGACCATCATCGCTTTTACTAACAGAACAGAATCCAATATCCTCTCCATTTAATTGAGCTATAAAAAATTGATGCCCTTTTTCAAATTGACCCGCAAGGGATTCGTCGCTATACATCCAGTCCAACATAAAATCAATTTGTTCCTTAGAAATAATATGCCCATAAGTACTTGGCCAAGTTCTTTCAGAGATGGATCTTATTAAAGAACGGTCTTCTAAGGTGGCAGGTCTAATTTCTACAAGGCTCATTATAATTGCGCTAAACTTTCTTGAATGGTTTGGATTCTTGCAAGCGCATCTGCTTTTTTCTTTTGTTCCACCGCTAAAACTTCTGGCTTAGCGTTTTGAACAAATTTTTCATTACTTAATTTTTTCTCTACAGATGCTAGGAAGCCTTCTTGATGCGCTAAATCTTTTAATAAATTTTCTTTTAAGCTTTCTGTATTAATAGCTTGTTCTGCAACCAAGTAGAATTTGTCTTTTTCATATGCTACAACTATACTAGATCCAATTGCGCTGTTAGTAAAGGCAATAGATTTGGCATTGATTTGTTTAGCTAATATGTTTTGAATAGACTTGTAAATTTCGTTTTGTGCAGATTGAATATGTAAATCAATTGCTTCTTTAGGTTTGATTTGATTCTTATTTCTTGCATCACGTAAAGTAGAAATAACATTTTTTAAAAGCGCTCCAGCATTTAATACAGACTCATTCACTTTTTGAATTGGCTTATATTCTTTTACACATAAATCTTCTGATTGCGTTTTTAGCGCATGGTGTAATTCTTCGGTAATAAATGGCATGAATGGATGAAGTAATTGCAATAGGGTATCATAAAAATCAATACTTCTATTGTATACATCTGCATGAATATTTTGCTCAAAGCCCGGCTTGATCCATTCTAAATACCAACTACAATAATCATCCCAGATTAATCCATAAATTGTTTTTAAGGCTTCGCTTAAACGAAACTCTTTTAACATGCCATCAACTTCTATTTGAGTAGCACTTAGTTTTGCTTGGAACCAGTCCATTGTAAAAGCAGCATCTTCGGGTACAGTTCCTTTATTGCTAATTCGCGGCTCCCACATTTTTAACAACTTGGCAGCATTCCACAATTTACTATTGAAATTTCTTCCTTGCTCCAAGGTGGATTCATCAAATAATAAATCATTGCCTGCAGGAGAAGCAATCATAATGCCAAATCTTACTGCGTCTGCGCCATATTGATCTATCAATCCTAATAAGTCTGGAGAATTCCCCAAACTCTTACTCATTTTTCTACCTTGTTTATCGCGCACAATCCCAGTGAAGTATACATCCTTGAAAGGTATCTTACCCATGTATTCTTCACCTGCCATAATCATTCTTGCTACCCAGAAGAAAATAATTTCTGGTGCAGTTACCAAAGTACTGGTAGGGTAGTAATAATTGATTTCAGCATTATTTGGATTAGACATTCCCTTGAATACTTCAATTGGCCATAACCAACTACTAAACCATGTGTCCAAACAATCTTCATCCTGTGTTAAGGTCTTGCCTTTTGTTGCAGGAAATTTTATTCTTACTTCTTCTTCACTCTTTGCTACATATACATTTCCTTCTTCATCATACCATGCTGGAATTCTGTGACCCCACCATAATTGTCTACTAATACACCAATCTTTGATTCCCTCCATCCAATGGCGGTATACATTTTTAAACTTAGCAGGATGGAATTGTATCTCATCACTCATTACAGCTTCTAAAGCTGGAGCTGCTAATTTTTTCATATCCACCCACCACTGCAAACTCAATCTTGGCTCTACTACTGCATCCGTTCTTTCGCTAAATCCAACCTGATTTACATAGTCTTCTAATTTCACCAAATTGCCACTTGCTTCTAAATCAGCAGCAATGATTTTTCTTACCTCTAAACGATCCTTTCCAATATACATTGGTGCAGCTTCGTTCATGGTTCCATCTTCATGTAAGGTCTCTATTACTTCTAATCCGTGTTTTTGTCCAAGATTAAAGTCATTGATGTCATGTGCTGGTGTAACTTTTAAAGCACCTGTTCCGAATTCAATATCAATATAATCGTCAGAAATAATTGGAATGCGACGATTGATCATTGGAACAAAAGCGAATTTGCCCACCAAATCTTTATATCGATCGTCCTTTGGGTGAACGCAAATTGCAGTGTCTCCAAAGATGGTTTCAGGTCTTACAGTTGCAATGGTAATATACTCGTCACCAGGGATATCTAATTTGTATCGGATATGATACATTTTTCCATTAACTTCTTTATGAATAACTTCTTCATCACTCAATGCTGTTTTGGCACGAACATCCCAATTGATCATTCTCTTTCCACGATAAATCTTACCCTTCTCGAATAAGTCAACAAAAACATTGATTACAGATTCGTAGTAGGCAGGGTCCATGGTGAAACTTGTTCTTTCCCAATCCAAGCTACATCCCATCTTTCTTAATTGCTGCAGGATAATGCCACCATATTTCTCTTTCCATTCCCAAGCATAACCTAAAAATTCATCTCTTGTTAAGGAAGATTTTGCAATGCCTCTTTCTCTTAACATCGCCACCACTTTTGCTTCTGTTGCAATTGATGCATGGTCTGTTCCAGGCACCCAACAAGGATTCATACCTTGCATTCTTGCGCGACGCACTAAAATATCTTGAATGGTATTATTTAAGCAATGACCCATATGCAACACTCCTGTCACATTGGGAGGAGGGATGACCACAGTATAAGCAGGTTTGTCATTTGGTTCACTGTGAAAATATCCACGATCTACCCAATGTTGATACCATTTGCTGTCTACTTCTGCTGGGTTAAAATTTTTACTCAATTCCATGCTTAATTGCTTTACCTATAATTAGTTGCAAAAATAAGGAAAACCTACAAGGTATTTTTGACTAAAAAATCCGAACTTGGACCTTTATGGAATTTGCTATTGTAGATATAGAAACCACAGGAGGAATGCCAAGTACTCATGGCATCACAGAGATTGCAATTGTGATACATAATGGCATTGAAGTGACCGGCAAATACAGCACATTAGTAAACCCAATGCAAAAAATTCCCCCATTTATTGTCGGCATGACTGGAATTAGTGACGAGATGGTTGCCAAAGCTCCTTTATTTGAAGAAGTAGCGCCTCAGATATATAATTTACTCAACGGAAGAGTTTTTGTAGCACATAATGTAAGCTTTGATTATTCTTTTGTACACTTTCATATGGATAGAGCAGGTTTTAAATGGAGTGCCCCCAAACTTTGTACCATTAAATTGAGTAGAAAAGTATTTCCTGGATTAGCTAAATATGGACTAGGGTCTTTAACTAGAGATTTAGGTATTCGAATTGAGGGTAGACATAGAGCTTGGGGTGATGCACAAGCAACAGCAGAAGTGTTGTCTTTGGCTATTGAAAAACAAGGGATGAGTCCAATTCACCATCTACTTACCAAGAAAGAACCCTATAAAAAGAAAGCCTCCCCAAAACCAGGTTCAGAGGAGGCTACTCATAATACATCAGAGGATTAATATTCCGCCGTAATGCCGGTATAATTTTGGGGCGTAATTTTTTTCAACGCTGTCTTTAAAGTTGCCGATACTTTTAATCCATCAATAAATTTATGCATGGATTTCTTATCAATTTTACTATTGCCTCTCGTTAAATCTTTTAATGCTTCGTATGGATTTGGATATTTCTCACGACGTAATATTGTTTGAATCGCTTCAGCTACAACTGCCCAGTTATTTTCAAGGTCTTCGTTTATTTTTACTTCATTCAAGATCAATTTACCCAAACCTTTTTCTAAAGAATTAATTGCAATAGCAATATGACCAACTGGCACACCAATATTTCTTAAAACGGTTGAGTCAGTAAGGTCTCTTTGTAATCTTGAAATAGGAAGCTTTGCAGCCAAGTGTTCTAACAGCGCATTCGCCATGCCTAAATTACCTTCTGCATTTTCAAAATCAATTGGATTTACCTTATGTGGCATCGCACTTGATCCAACTTCGCCCTTCTTAGTTTGTTGTTTGAAATAGTCCATACTTATGTATGTCCATATATCTCTAGAAAAATCAATTAGGATATTATTGATTCTTTTTAAATTATCACAATGCGCAGCAAAATGATCATAGTGTTCAATTTGTGTAGTGAATTGCATTCTTTGCAATCCTAATACATCTTCTACAAATTCATTGCCCAAAGCTACCCAGTCTTTCTTTGGATAAGCAATATGATGTGCATTGAAATTACCAGTGGCGCCTCCAAACTTTGCAGCATAGGGTATAGATACAAATAATTCAATTTGATGATGTAATCTTTCTACAAATACCATCATCTCTTTACCCAAGCTGGTGGGAGATGCAGCTTGTCCATGTGTTCTTGCTAATAGGGGAACCTTCTTCCATTGTTTAGCTAATTGATATAATGTATTTTGCAAATTGATATACGCAGGAAGAATTTGGTGCTCCATTGCTTCTTTCCAACTTAAAGGAATAGCGGTATTGTTTACATCTTGAGAGGTTAAACCAAAATGTATCCATTCTTTTAATTCACTTGCCTTATTGGCGTCTAGCACTTCTTTTAAAAAATACTCTACCGCTTTTACGTCGTGATTGGTAGTTGCCTCAATGCTTTTTATTTTTAAAGCATCTGCCTCAGAAAAATGATCAACCACCCCCAATAATACTTTTTTCAAAGAAGGACTTACTTTAAAGAATTTCTTATCTGCTAAAAACAAGAAATAATGTACTTCCACTAGTACACGGTATTTTATTAACGCATATTCTGAAAAATAAGCACCTAGACTGGCTGTTTGCTTATGATAACGACCATCGATAGGAGAGATAGAGGTAAGTTGTGACATATCAAAAAAAATGGTTTTCTTTGCGCAAAGTTAATTCAATTGAGCAAGAGATGGCGCATAGGGGCTGTAAGTTATTTAAATACACGCCCTTTTATACTAGGAATGGAGCAATCTGGCCTAATCGAGCAGATTGATCTGAAGAAGGATTATCCTGCTCAGATTGCACAAGCTTTATTGGAAGACCGCATAGATATTGGCCTTGTTCCGGTAGCGGTGATCCCTTTGCTGAAAGACCCTTATTATATTTCTGATTTTTGTATTGGAGCTGAGCAGGAAGTTGCATCTGTGGCTATATTTAGCGAGGTTCCATTAGATAAAATAGAGAAAGTGTATTTAGATCATCAAAGTAGAACTTCGATTCAGTTGGCTAGATTGATGATGGAATTGTATTGGGAAAGACAAGTGGAGTGGATTGCTGCGGAGCCAGCATATATTGAAAAAATTGGCGGCACAACAGCTGGTGTTATTATTGGTGATAGAGCATTGGTTGCACAACAAAGATTTCCCTATGTATACGATTTAGCTGCAGCTTGGAAAAAGTATACTGGTCTGCCTTTTGTTTTTGCTACCTGGGTTTCCAATAAGCCCATTCCGGAAGAATTTAAAAAACAGTTTGATGCTGCTAATGCCTATGGCTTAAATCATTTGGATGAAGTGATTGAAAGTATTGGTCAAGAAAAAATGATATATGATTTAAAGAAGTACTATACGCAAAATATTAGTTACGCATTTACAGAAGAGAAGAAAAAAGGGTTGGATCTATTTTTAAAATTACTAGCTAGGCCTTAGTGCTTTTAAAAAAGGAAGGTAATTTTTTCGTTAAGAAATCATGGAAATAATTAAATATCTCTGGAGCAGGATTGATCCATTTGGCTATGATATAAAAGCCTATTCCATATAAGCTTGACTGTAAAGCTATATTCAACATGAAATTAGTAGGAGCAGGCACCTGATGCACTAGTAACATTAATCCAATACTTAACAACAAGAATATGCCATGCTTCCATGTATAAGGCTGTAAGTCAAATTTGAAATATAAAAATCCAAATCTTACACTATTGTATAAAGTGTAAGCAATTAAATTTGAGATAGCCAATCCTGTTAAATCGTAATGCTGGATCAAATAATAATTTAAAGGAATAGATACTACCACAAATAGTACATTGGTTAAAAAATCGAATTTCCAGAAATTAGAAGTGCCAATAATTTGAGCATTTACTCCTGTAGCCAAATCAATTAATTTAGCCAAGCCCATGATAAAAGCTAAATTCACCAAGGCATCATATCCTCCGCCTTGTTTATGGCTGATCCAATTTAAGAAAGCCACTAGGTTTCCAATATTCAACCAGATTAATCCAAATAACAATAAACCAACTGCTAATAAATTGGATACGCTTTTATGGTAGATATGTTTGATATTGGCAAAGTCTTTGTCTTTCCATGATTTTGCCAAAATGGGAATGCTTATCGCAGTTAAACTTCTTTGCGGAATTTCAAGTATAGCAGAAACATAAGTGGCAATGGCAAATATACTTGCGTCGCTTAATCCCTTTAAACCAACAATCATAAAAGTATCATTGGTTCTTGCCAATAAATTAAAAAACTGTCCAGCAAATACAAATAAGGCAAAGCTGATCATCTTCCCTTTTAATCTTTTAGTGACACTGCTTATTTCGAAGGTTCTCAAAGACCATTCTTTGGTTTTGATCAGTGTATATAATAAGTATAACATCGGAATCAGATATACGCCACTGAATAAGGCAATAAACTGGTCCAAATTAATGATATGAAATCCAAAAAGCAGTATCAATACCGTAGTTAATATTCTTATGCTGGTTTCCCTTAAGAAATTTGTTAAAACTCCTTTATGTAAGCCCCATGCAAAAGCTTCTAACCAGTAAAACAATAAAAGAAAAAATGTATAAGGGTAAACATAGGAAAAATAATTCGCCAAGCTGGGGGACTTCCCTAATTTTCGTATAATTAAATCTTTATTGGTCCAGCCAATGATCAATAAAATGCCAAATCCAATTAAGTTGATGATCAATGTTAAAAAAGGAAGCTCGTTTTTTTCTTTACCTAAGTAGTGATTATAAAAAGGGAAGAATTTATACACCACGGGTAATGTTCCTAAAGTGCAGAATACAGATAGGGTGGCACCAATATCAATCATGGCTCTTACCAATCCTTGATCGTTCTTGTTAAAGAACATGGGGAACAGTACTAATAAATTTATGGCACCAATCAAGAATCCTATAAAAATATAATAGGAAGATTTTATACCTTGTTTTTGAATGATGCCCATAGTACAAATATATTATTATTTATACTTACCTATAAGTCTATTCTTCAATAGCTTCCAGATAGTTTGATATGAAATGCGACTTTCGGTATAGATAACCTGTTTTTGATCAATCAATTCGGTTAAACATCTAGCATACCAATTTTTGTGCTTTTCTAATATATAGGCAATAATCTTTTGTCTATTAGGATGGGTTTGATTTTTTAAAGTAGACTTATCAGTTTGTCTGTAGAATAATAAATATTCAGGAATAAGATGAATCTGCCATTGAGCTTTTGTGATTCTAATATAAAACTCCCAATCTTCGTAGCCAAATGTCATGGATTCGTCGTATCCACCCACTTGATCCCATGCTTCTCTTCTAATCATGGCACAAGCTGAGCATTGATTGGAAAATAAAAAGTTAAATGCATTACCACCCCTAGGTCTGGACTTGTCAGTTTTATTTCCAAAATATTGAATATAACTTGTCACTACACCTGTAGTGGGCTCCTTGTGTAGAATGTCTATTCCTTTTTGAAAAAAACGATTATCGAAATAATCATCTGCATCTAATGTTACAATAATATTTCCAGTGGCATGACGTACACCATAATTTCTTGCAGCACTCATTCTGCCATTTTCTTTATGCAATACTTTTACTAAAGATGCTTTATCTAAATCTGCTAACACTTCTAAAGTATAAGCATCAGTTGAGCCATCGTTTACTACAATAATTTCATGAGCAGCATATGTTTGTTCTTTTAGCTTATGGATAGTTTCTTGAATATATTTCCCGTCGTTGTAACAAGGAATGATGACGCTGATTTGATCTTGCATAATATATAATTACTTGTAGCAGAAAATATTTAATTGAACATCGTAAATAGTGCCAGTATCTTTTTGAGCAAATGGCTGCTTTAAATTGTCAGCTGCCATTTTGATATACACTTTAAAGCCAGCGGTTTCAACTAATTTCAATAATTCATTGAGTTTATGTGTATCTGTAGCTTTTCCATGATATTCTAAAAAGAAATTTTCAATCTTGTGTAAATAAGGGGCGCAATCTTTCACTACTTCATATTCTGCACCTTCAATATCCATTTTTAAAAAATCGACAGCATCTAAATTGGCTAAGATGCTAGCTAATTTTTTCGCTTCTACTTTATTGGTAGATCTTCCTGTTGTATCAATATGGCTAGCTTCAGAACCCTTATTGTCAAATGAAAGGGTAGTATGTTCTGTCCAAATGGCTGCTTGATGTAATTCAACCTGTTTAAAGCCATTGGCATGAATATTTTTGGAAAGAATTTCAAATAAATGAGCATCCGGCTCAAATGCGTGCACAATTGCATTGGGATATATTGTCTTAAAATATATTGTACTTATGCCAATATTGGCTCCGCAATCTAATATGACTGGATGAGATTTGTTACACACGAATTTATATATCTCTTCTACAAATATTTCTTGATATGTTTTGAGTACTTCATAAGGTCGAATATAATGAAGTATAAAATGCTCGAATTGTCTAGATTTAAGTTGAGTATCATCCTGGTTTTTCAAAAGGCGAGTGGCAAACCAAGATACTTGTTTGAATCTTGGTTTTTCAGGGCGCTGAATCCATCTTTTTCTAATACCCTTTAGTATATTTGTAATAATCATTAATGGTTACTTTTCATGTCTGAACCTAAAATTTCAATTTGTATACCCGTTTACCAAAAACCTGAATATGTAATTAGGGCTATTCAGTCTATTGCCAAACAGGATCACAAAAATGTAGAAATCATCCTTTCAGACGATTCTCCTAGTTCAGACCTAAAATTAGCAATTCAGCCTTATATTTCTGAATTGGATATCAAATATTATCACAATCAGCCGGCATTAAAGAGTCCAATGAACTGGAATAATGCTTTGGATAAGGCTACTGGAGATTTTTATATGCTTTTGCATCAAGATGATTGGTTGGAATCAGATAAAGCCCTATCCATATTTTTGAAAGCTTTTTCAGACAATCCTTCAGTGGGGTTTGTATTTTGTAAAAACACGGCTATTCAACCAGATGGTCAAATAATTACTTTGCAAGCCATTCCATCTTTATTGATGGATATGTCAAAAAGACCTCATCATATTTTAAGAGCAAATGTGATTGGTCCGCCAAGTAATACGATGTTAAGAAAGGGTATCCAAATACGATATGATGAATCTTATATCTGGCTAGTGGATGTAGATTATTATATACAATTACTGACAAAAGGGTATCAATATCATTATCTTGATCAGCACTTAGTAAGTATTGGTCTGCATGAAGATCAAACTACTGTTTTCTGCAGAAATAACGAGGACGTTATTGTCAAAGAAAATATCTGGTTCGCGCACAAATTAGGGAATGCTGCATTTAATGATGTATTGATCTATGATTATTACTGGAGACTTCTCAGAAACTATTCAGTGAGGTCCATTGCAGATTTAAATGCAATGGGTGTTGAAGATGCCAAAATTTTATGGGTTATTAGAAAGATGTTGAATGTACAAATGCAATTTCCATTATCTCTGTTGAAAATTGGACCTATCTCCAAATTACTTATGTTCTCTTGTTATTTAGCGCGTCCCAAAAACAAATAGGTTTTTGAACCTGAGCATTTTCTTTTCTATTAATTTCCAAGAAGCAATTCCCAAAATAAAAGAAATGACGGTACTTGACCAAAGTAAGAACATTACAGAAGGTTGGAAACAATAAATAATTAATTGTTGTACTGGAAAGGCGTATAAATAAATTCCGTAAGAGGGGTCTTCGATATTGTTGTGAATCCAATCTGCTAATCTAGAGCATCCTTGACCAATAAACAATACCAAATAAGGCCAACTAAAACCTAGCCAAATAGGGTTTAGTTTAAAATAAATGATCACAATGCTGGATATCAAAGCAAGTATTGCCAATGGAGTCTTATAAGGAATGGTATTCCAATCCAAAGCAGCCCAAAAAGATCCTATCAAGAAAAAGAAACCTAGTTCAACAATAAAGTCTACTCGAAGTTTGAAATTGATATGTTTTAAAGAGGCAATATGGAATACATTTCCATACAATAAGCCCAAAATGGTCAGTATTAAAATTGAAATAACTAACCATTTGAACTGCCTGAAAGGGAATAGCAATAATAATACAAGGTAAAAGAAAAATTCAAATCCCATTGTCCATAAAGAACCATTGATAGCAGTATTTACATTCTTATCAAATACCCCATGAATCCTCCATTGGTTATGATAAAGGGTAAGATTATTTAAAATATAGCTAATTGCTTCTTTTTCGAATTTAAAATAAGTTTGTTTGGGCTGATAAATGATGTAAGCCATTCCAACGGATAATAATAATACAATGATTAGTCCTGGATAGATTCTTAAAATTCTTTTCCATAAATAATCTAATACATTAGGGCTTCTCTCTAAGCTTTTAAAAATCAAAAAGCCGCTAATGGTGATGAACCCTTTTACACCAAAATAGGATAAATTAATATAATGATCTGTCCATTCGCACAATGGGTCGCAACCTTTATTCCCAATGAGTACATAAGAATGAGAAACTATTACCAGCCATGCAAAAATGATTCTAATGATATCGAAATTATTAGCTTTTCTAATATGCGTCATGCCTGTACTCATAGTATTGAATACAAATATAAAAGATTTAGTATCTTGGGAGCATGTTACTCTCTATTATTATTGTTAATTACAAATCCACTGCAGATATTCAAAATTGTTTGAGATCTGCTACAACCTCTTTAATAGAAAACAAAGATATTGAATGGATTGTGGTAGATAATGATTCTAAAGATGGTAGCGATCGGATTTTGTCAAATGAGTTTCCGTTTATTCAATATATTCAAATGGACTACAATGCAGGTTTCGCAAGAGCGAATAATGCAGGAATTAAAATAGCTAAGGGAGATCAGGTTTTGTTGTTAAACCCAGATACGCTGATCATGGCTGGCTCCATTGAAAAATGTGTTGAGAGACTAGTGCAATCAAATCATATTGCTTGTGGTGTTCAGTTAATTCATGCAGATGGTGCCCCACAATTTTCAGGAAGTAAATTTGTGAATGGTGGTTTAAACCATTTATTGGATTTGCCTTATTGGGGTGCCAGTTTAAAAGCTATTGCTTCTTTACTTAATGCGAATAAGCCATCAGTAATTAAAGCGATTAAAGAGCAAAAAGTAGATTGGATAAGTGGTGCATTTTTGATGGTCAAGAAATGGGCTATTGAAAAAGCAGGATTCATGGACGAGGAATTCTTTTTATATGCAGAAGAAGTAGAATGGTGCAGTAGATTGGGCAAATGGGGTTCCATGTGTTTGTATGGTGATATTGAAATAGTTCACTTCATTGGCAGTTCAATTCAACATGCAACAGCATCTGCGGATAATAGCTATACCAATTTATCCGATAAGAAAGGTTTACAATTAATGGTATCAAATCATTTAAGAATCAGAAAGCAATATGGTATTTTTTGGTACTTGTTTCAATTGCTTAATTTTACTTGGGCCATTGTATATGCTTTTGTAATGAGTTTTATATTACACTTAGCTCATGGAAAAAATCCATTCACAGACTTCAATAAATTAATGGGCTTCACAAAAAATGTATCTAAGCTTTGGGGCTATAGTTATCCAATGATTATTAGAAAACCTTATTTCTATAAGTGTTTTTAATGACCCAATAAGCCTTTTAAAGTATCTATTCTAAACTGAATAATAGGCCAGGCTTTAGAAGGGTTTCCTTCTAAAGTATATTTGATTCCCAATGCAATAGCAGCGCCTAATTTAAAGAAGTATTCTACTATCTTATAAATAAATGCTTTTTGACTAATTGCTTTGGTTCTTGCTCTTTCACCTCTTCCCATGCCACTTGCTACACGGTACATATATTCCTTGGTAAGCTTCTTTGTTTCTACTACGTGTTCCACAATAATGTTTGGATCATAATAAATAGTATGTCCTAAATCCATGATCTTATAAAACAAATCTTTTCCTTCTCCGCCAATTCTTACAGTTCCAACTACACCTGGAAGTTGTGTGTTGAATCCACCTATTTGTTCAAAAATTTTCTTGAAAACTATCATATTAGATTCCAAAGGATATTTCCCATTTTTAAATGCACAAGCAATAGGGGAGTAATCAAAATTACCCACTATACTAGATACATAATAACTCATCCATTTGGGTTCTGCAGGTATATATCTTGGAATGATCCTACCTCCAAAACCATGAACAAAAGGTTGATTGTTGATGTGCTTAATAATATTTTGAACAAAATCTTTATGAGCAATGGCATCGTCATCAATAAAACATAGCCAATCAAATTGAGCTATTTCGGCTCCTGTATTTCTTGCAAAACTTGCACCTTGATTGGTTTCAGTAGTGTAATAAAAATTTCCATTTGGATGTAGAGCTCTCCATCTTGTAAATACTTCTGAAGTTCCATCTGTAGAATTGTTGTCCACTACAATGGCTTCAAAACAATCTAAACCAGATGATTGCTGATACAATGCGTCTAATGCAGCTCCAATATAATTGGCTCTATTATAACTACAAATAATAATAGAAAGTTTAGACATCCTATGCTTCTTTTTGTTTTAGTGCTTTGTAACCTACAAAGATGATCAATCCCCATAATAATATAGAAGCAATACCGGAAGCTTTTTTAGAAATATCGATGGAGCTTGGTCTGAACTCGAATTTAATTTCATGTTTTCCAGCAGGAACCACTAATGCTCTTAATACATAGTTTACTTTTACGATAGGTGTTTCCTTATTATCGATATAAGCTTTCCATCCAAGATGATAATAAATCTCACTAAATACTGCTAATTGTTTTTTTGAAGTATTCGCTGTATATAAAATATCATCATTGTTATTCTTGACTAATTGAATACTTGCTGCAGTATCTACTTCAAGGTTGCTTAAATCAGCAATTTTATCTTTTTCTTCAACAATGGCAGTATCTTTTGGATTGAAAGTATCAAGCGCCTTCATTACACTCGCAGCATCTTTTTGATATTGCACCCCTTTTACAAACCAGACATTTCCTAAAGCCCCTCTGTTTGGAATAGTGTCTGTAGCTGGATTGCCAGAAATAACATATTTGGTATTCAGCATATTGATTGTTGGCATACAGTTAGGGAACTTATACCATTGGTTTTCTATAAGGTCTTGGTAGATGCTTAATTTAGCAGGGTTGTATCCACCTACGGTTTTATGATGGTATGCAATTAATGCGCCTCCATTGAATGCATTTTGAATTCCTCCGCGGATATCTAAAACTCTATAAGTGCTAGTATCTTTTTTCAAAGCGATATCTAAAGGAGTTAAATTAAATGCCGCTTCGTTTTCGGTTGCTTCGATGAAACTATCGGGCTTTAAATATTTGGTATTTAAATTAAATAAATCAATCAAGGCTAATACTCCCAATCCAATAAAAAAGATAGTTGGGTTAATTATCTTTTTGATGCTTAAGAAAACAAGTGTAGCAATTAAGATTAAATACAATAAAGCTTTAGTGATATCTGATTCCATTAATGATTTTCTATCTGCCACCAAACCATTGAATAAATCATTTGCTGGAGTAATGTATGCTGCAGCTGCTTGTGGGTCTTTTACTTGTGAACTAACCATCTGACTCCATTGCGCTAATTTTTGTTTATCTTCTTCATTTTTAAAATCTGTGGTAAAATAAATTGCGAATACTGCAACAAAGCTTAAGGCAATCAATGCTATACCTGTTTTATATTTCTGGATAAAACCTTTTAAAGAATTTTCTTTACTCAAAGCATCTGCGCCGTACATGGCCATCATGCCCATCAATAATGTTGGGATAACCATGATCATACTTGGCGCTCTAAACTTATTATAAAATGGTACATTGTTCAATACAAATTCATTGAAGCCTTTTAAATAGGAGCCTGCTGCTAATAAACAAGCCAAGACAATAGTAGCAGCTATCCAAATTCTATGTGGATTTGATTGTACCGAGAATCCAATCAATGCTAATATGCAAATAACGATACCGATATAAGGAGGGCCAGCTGTGAAACCTATACCGCCCCAATAGAAATTTAAAAAACCTTGTAATTGTTGTCCTAACTCTGGTGGCATTTGTTGTAAAGTCTCTACTGCTTTAGATTGAGTAATATCCATTACTGCATTAGGATCTGCACCACCACCATATATATTAGGAAACATTAATACTAGTGGTTCCGATGTAAACATGCTATAACTTAAAGCATAATCACTATTTAATCCAGTGGCATTGGTTTTACTTTCTTTGGTTACTAAAGCACTTCCACCTCTAATAGATGCTTTGCCATATTCATAGGTGCTTACTAAGATAGGAGCATTTACTGCCAATCCTAATAGGCCTGCAATCATTCCAGCAGCTAATGTGGTATAAATTGCTTTAAAATTTTTCTCTTTGATCCATGTTATCAAATAATATATAGACATGAATACAGCAATGATTATTCCATAGTATGTTATTTGCAAGTGATTGGCTTGAACAAATAAGGCGGTTGAAATACTCGTTAATAAAAGTCCCCATATGTATTGCTTACGGAATAGAATGAATAAAGATCCAATAAAGAATGGGAGATATGCAATGGCATGCATTTTAGTAATATGACCAACAGTAACTATAATTGGATTATACGTTGCGTAACTATATGCCAAAGCACCAACAATGCTGATGATACTATTAAATCCTAAGACTTGTGCTAAAAAGTAAAAACAAATACTTGCTAAGAAGAATAAACTGATTGGTTCGGGCAAGTATAAAGTGAATAATCTATCTAATACACCAATAGAATATGCATAACCCACTACGCCGGTTATTTGATAAGTGGGCATGCCACCAAACATACTATTGGTCCATAATGGTGTATGGCCATATTGCTCTCTATATTGAAGCGCGTCCTGCGCCATTCCCTTAAATTGTGTAATATCTGATTGTTGCAATACTTTGCCTTCTAAAGCTGGTTTGCAATAAACAATAGCCACAACGGCAAATACAATTATTGCAATTAAATGAGGTAGAGCAGTTTTAAGAATGTTCTTCAACATAATGTATTAAATTAGTGTAACAAACCTACAACTAAAAAGGCTTTTTTAGTAATTTTATTGCCTTCTAACATGTTAAAAACCTCCGAGTTGATATGAACTATAAAGTCTATGTTCCCTTTCTTTCAAGATTAGCCGTGCTTTGTAATATTTGTTTTTTGATAGATATGGCTATTATGTATATCCCAGGATGGCATATGCCTAATTTTTTAGCTAATTTCTTTGGTGTGCTGGGTTTAGAGATGGCCCCATTTGTAAATTTGCTTTTAGGTATCTTATTTCTTATTGTAATTTTCAAAAAAATAGATCTTGATTTGCGAAGATGGCAAACCTTTTTCAATTTAGGTATGTTATTAATTCAATTAATCACCTTATTTGCCTAAAACTCATGATATCTTCCATACTTAAAGACAAACCCACTAAATTATTTTTAGGCATCACCGCATTCTTTGTAGCCAATGCTTTAATTGCTGAATGTATTGGAGGAAAAATATTTTCTTTAGAAGGGGTTTTGGGAATTGCACCTGCTAATCTAACCATCTTTGGGGAATCTGGGCTTTCATTTAATTTAACTTGTGGAGTTTTGTTATGGCCTCTAGAATTTGTGATTACAGATATTGTGAATGAATATTATGGCCCCAAAGCAGTTAGAAGAATTAGCTTAACTGCAGTGTGTTTAATTATATATGCATTCTTAATGTTTTATGTAGCGATGCATATTGCTCCTGCAAGTTTTTGGGTAAGCTCTAAGCAAGCAGATGGTATCCCAAGCATGCAAGGTGCATTTGAAGCCATTTTTGGTCAAGGCATGTGGATTATTGTCGGAAGTTTAATTGCTTTTTTGGTAAGCCAATTAGTAGATGTTTATGTCTTTCATAAAATCAAACAAAGGACTGGAGAGAAGTGGGGTTGGCTTAGAGCAACTGGTTCTACAGTAGTGTCTCAATTGGTAGATAGTTTTGTTGTATTGGTGATTGCATTTAAAATTGGCAATAATTGGACATGGTCCTTTGTGATTGCAGTATGCATTGTAAACTATATGTATAAGTTTAGTATGGCTTTATTGTTAACTCCTGTATTAAGTTTTGTAGAAAATAGGATAGAGCTTTATTTAGGTCATGAGACGGCAGCAAAAATGAAATTGGCTGCCATGGGAAAATCAAATGAGCTTTAATCTAGCTTTTTGAAAGTAGCATTTGTATAGCCACTTTATCAATAGGTAGTGTCATGTCTTCCACTTTCAATTTAGATAAAGGTATCCATCTTAAATGTTCGGCAGTTCCTTTTATATCTGCAACCTGTTCGGGTAAAAAATCAAAGGCAACAGTCTTCGCTTGAATATCTTTTGTGTTTTCTGAGTGTACTAAATAATAGATAGAGATAATTTGATCTACATTGTTAAAAGCGGAAATTTGAAAAAAATCTGTTGTATAAAAATGATCTCCTACGGTTATTTTCAAATTAGCTTCTTCCATAAATTCTCTAGCTAATCCATCTCTTGTACCTTCTCCAATTTCTAATCCACCTCCTGGAAGTTTTGTGATATAAGCTCCTCTTATAAATTCATCGCTTACTAATAATCTGTCTTCTTCATCAATTAGAATACCATATACTCTTACATTAAATAAAGCCATAGATATTCTTTATTTAAGATGGATGTTTCCTTTAAATACAAAAGTGCCAGGACCCATTAGCCAGATATTGTTAAAATGGCCACCGCCTTTATGATGTAATTTGACTGCTAATTTTCCACCAAGGGTTTTAATGTTAATGGTTTGATCTCCATCTTTATGCAAACATGCAATTAAAGCTGCAGCAGTTACTCCAGTGCCACAACTATAAGTTTCGTTTTCTACACCTCTTTCATAGGTTCTTACAAACAAACCGTCTTGTTGTTGTTCAACAAAGTTTACATTGATGCCTTCTTTTGTGAATCTTTCATTGTATCTGATGGATCTACCTTCTGCATAAACATCTAAAGCTTGAACGTTATGTACTTGTTTGATATAGTGTGGTGATCCAGTATTGGTTACATGAAAATCATGACCATGTTCCACTGCATTCACTTCTGACATTTTTAAATGCACCCATCCATTGCGGTCTAAGGTTGCTTCATGTGGTCCATCTACTGCAATAAAATGATAATGTTCTTTCACAATACCTATATTATGTGCAAATTGCACTATACATCTGCCACCGTTGCCGCACATACTACCTTCTTTTCCGTCAGCATTATAGTAGGTCATAGAAAAATCAAATCCTTTTTCATTACCCAATAACATTAATCCATCAGCACCAATGCCTCTTCTTCTATCGCATATAAAAGCAATTTGATTTTGAGTGAGGGAAGTCTTGCCATCACGATTGTCAATAATCACAAAATCGTTTCCGGTGCCTTGGTATTTTGAAAATTGAATTTCCATTGTACTATATTAAATGTTGGCTAAAATGCCCAATGATTTTTGAATCATTTGATCAACTGCTTTAGCAGGATCTTTACTAAATTCCTTTTTCACTCTGTTAGCAACAATTACATTGATGCTTAAGCAATGATGCCCCAAGGTATTACACATTCCATAAATGGCGCTGGTCTCCATTTCAAAATTAGCGATATGGTGATTGCCGTATCTAAAGCTGGTCATTTGATCAACTAAATTAGGCATGCTCAATGGTAATCTTAAAATCCTTCCTTGAGGTCCATAGAAACCAGGACATGTAACGGTAATACCATGACTATATCCTTCTGTAAAATGTTTTAATAAACTAGGGCTTGCACTAGCAATATAGGGATGGACATTGTTGGATAGAATTTGAGTATGTTGTTCAAAAGCATTTAAAATAGCTTTCTCTTGTTCGTTGTTTTGTATCTTGTAAAAATGCATCAAATTATCTATGCCTAATCCATGTGTTCCTGCTACTAATTGATCAACACCTACTTCTCCTTGTAAAGATCCACAGGTTCCCATCCTTACAATATTGACTGATTTTTTGGTGTCTTTGATTAATCTGGTTTCAAAATCTATATTTACTAATGCATCTACTTCGTTTAAAGCGATATCGATATTATCTGGACCGATACCAGTACTCAAAACAGAGATTCTTTTGTTGCCAATATATCCTGTATGGGTGATAAATTCTCTGTGCGAAAGTTCAAATTCAATTGAATCAAAATACTTGCTAACATGTGCAACACGTTCAGGATCTCCTACAGTAATGATGGTATCCGCAATTTCTTCCGGACGAAGATTTAGATGATATATAGCCCCTCTATCGTTAATAATCATTTCTGAAGCTCCAATGGGTTGCATTTGTACTGTTTTTATAGCACAAATGTCGTTTAAATCGCAATAGCTGTAAAATTCTTTTATAATTAAGTTCTTTGTGCTATTTTCGCGTCCCAAAAGGGTCCTGTGGCCGAGTGGCTAGGCAGAGCTCTGCAAAAGCTTCTACAGCGGTTCGAATCCGCTCGGGACCTCGATACAAAGCCTGTCACGAAAGTGACGGGCTTTTTTAATGCGAGCAGCGTCAAGAGTTCGCTCTTGTAAGCCTGCGAGCGTTAAAAAAGCAAAGCAAATGCTATGCATTTGCTTGAAAGGCTTTGGGTAAACCGAGACAAGTGCGGAAGACATTGCGCAGCAATGGCAATCCAAACTTGGCTTTGGGTAAAGCGAGGTTTTATATTTAATTTCGCCCTATGAAATATTCTCAAACCATTGGTTTAATACTTACCGTCTTTCTTTTGTTTTTAACAACCCAGCCATTAGTGATCATTGAAAGCAGACAATGGGTGATCACTGGATGGAAAGTTGCTGAAACTAATTTTGGTCAACCAGGTAAGTTTATGTTATACATGGGAGTTATGAATATTATTTTATTTGCCTTACCCTATATTCCTGCAAAAAGATTCAATATGGTTTTTGCTATTTTGAATTTTTCTTGGACAATCAGAAATTTTTTAATTCTATCTGCTTGCGCAATGGGAGAGTGTCCTCAAAAGCAATGGGCCTTGTATACTTGTATTCTTGTGAGCTTTGCTATATTAATTATGACATTCTTGCCCAAGATAGAGGTCAATAAAAAATGAGTCCCATTGGAGACTCATTTTTAAAAAGATATATTTTCGAATACTTAGCTAATTCTTTTTAATGCTTCGGCAATAATTCCTACGGCTTCTTTTATTTGTGATTCATTAATTACTAATGGAGGTGCAAATCTAATTTTATCTCCATGAGTTGGTTTTGCTAATAATCCCAAATCTTTTAAGTGTAAACAAAGCTCCCAAGAAACTTCAGGGTCTGGATGATTGATCACGATGGCATTTAATAAGCCCTTACCTCTTACCAATTTGATTAATGGGGATTGTAGTTTTTCTAATTCGCTTCTAAGTATATTACCCATAGCAGCTGCATTCTCCGCCATTTTCTCCGTCTTTAAAACTTCCAAGGCTTTCATGGCAACTGCACATGCAAGTGGATTACCACCATAGGTTGATCCATGTTCTCCTGGTTTAATTTGCATCATGATGGTATCATCCGCTAAAATAGCAGATATTGGAAGGGTGCCTCCACTTAATGCTTTTCCTAAAATTAAAATATCAGGTCTTACATGTTCATGATCACATGCCAACATTTTACCTGTTCTTGCTAATCCAGTTTGAATCTCATCAGCAATAAATAAAACATTGTATTTTGTACATAAATCTCTTACCCCTTTTAAATATCCTTCTGTTGGAATAACTACTCCAGCTTCACCTTGAATAGGTTCCACCATAAATGCAGCTACATTGGAATCTGCTAATGCAGTTTCTAATGCTTGTAAATCGTCATAAGGTACAATGCCAAATCCTGGCATATAAGGTCCAAATCCTTTATAACTACTTGGATCGGTTGAAGAAGAAATGGCTGCTAAAGTTCTACCCCAAAAATTTCCTTCTGCAAATAAAACTTTTGCTTGATTTTCTGGAATACCTTTTACAGCATATCCCCATCTTCTTGCAAGTTTAATGGCGGTTTCTCCTCCCTCTACTCCTGTATTCATGGGCAATACTTTATCATATCCAAAGTACTCCGTAATATACTTTTCATATTCACCTAATAAATTATTGTGAAATGCACGTGAGGTAAGGGTTAGTTTAGCTGCTTGCACTTGTAGTGTTTTGATAATTGCTGGATGACAATGACCTTGATTCACCGCTGAGTACCCACTTAAAAAGTCAAAGTATTTTTTCCCATCTACATCAAAAAGGTAAACACCTTCTCCTTTTTCTAAAACCACTGGAATGGGATGATAATTATGTGCGCCATAGGTATTTTCTAAGTCCAAATACTTTTGTGTATTGGAATTAACTGTTGTATTGTTGTTCATCTGTTTATTTTAATAAAATGAAGAGAATCTTACTATACATTTGATAGTAAGTTAAGAAAGAGATTAGTGTTGGATATTAGTACCCAATGGGATGATTCAATAAATCTAGGTTCTGAATTAAAATTTGTCCCTTTTGCATGTATCGAAGTTAGTTTTTTTAGTGCAATTTCCCATAATTTGGGCTTACATTCGCAAAAACAAATATCATTGAAACCTAGGGTAGCTATAGTCATTTTAAATTTCAACGGGGTTCATCATTTAAGGTCATTCTTGCCTTCGGTGATGGCTACTCAATATGAGCATTTAGAAATAGTTGTAGCTGATAATGGTTCAACAGATCATTCAATTGATGTGATCAAGAATGAATTTGCACAAGTTACTTTAATCACTCATCCAAAAAATGAGGGTTTTGCAGGTGGTTATAATTGGGCCTTAAAACAAGTCAAGGCAGATTATTATGTTTTATTAAACTCAGATGTAGAAGTGGATCCTCAATGGATTGATCCCATGGTGGCACTTTTAGAAGCTGATGCAACAATAGGTGCATGTCAACCAAAAGTGTTGTCATTTAGTGAAAAAGATAGTTTTGAATATGCAGGTGCAGCTGGTGGATGGATTGATGCATTAGGATATCCTTTTTCAAGAGGCAGGGTCTTTGATGTTTGTGAAAAAGATCATGGTCAATACAATCAGTCAGGTCCCATCTTTTGGGCAACTGGTGCGGCTATGATGATTCGTTCTAATTTATTTCATCAATTAAATGGTTTTGATGATCAATTTTTTGCACATCAAGAAGAAATTGATTTGTGTTGGAGAATGCAATTATTAGGGTTTCATTTATATGCATGTCCCAATGCTAAAGTGTTTCATGTTGGGGCTGGTACTTTACCAAGAGGTGGTAGAAAAGTATTCCTCAATTTTAGAAACAATCTAATCATGTTGACGAAAAATTTACCTGTTGAAGAATTGATATGGAAAATACCTTGCAGATTTGCTTTGGATGCTATATCCGCATGGAAGGGTTTATTCAGTGGTGATTTTTCGTTTTTTAAAGCCATCGTTGCAGCTCATTTTGGTTATTTTTCCCATATCTTATCTGGTCAATTAAAACGCTCCAAAAGCCCAAAAACCATGAAATCATTGGATGGAGTTTATAATGGGTCCTTGGTTTGGGACTACTTTATCAAAAACAAGCAACATTTTAATAAAATTGTGCTCTAAGAGCAAGATTATTAAGAACTTGTTGTTATTTTTGCATCCGTAAATAATTTATATGTCACAAGATTTACATACAACAGAAGAGGCGCAAAAAGATATAGCAACTAACTGGGTTAGTTCTTCAAGATTTATCTTTTATGTGTCAGTATTTGCCTTATTGGCTTTAGTCGTTGGTAACTGCTCTAAAGTGTTCTCAAGTGGGTTCGAAAAGCCTAATCCAGAAGTAAATACAAGTTCTCAGTATAAGCCTGAATATAAATAGAAAAAATTTTGTTGGTGTGTGCTAAATCCTTATTTTCGCACTCCAAAAAATAGTTCTTGTATAAGCGGAAGTAGCTCATTTGGTAGAGCACGACCTTGCCAAGGTCGGGGTGGCCAGTTCGAGCCTGGTCTTCCGCTCAAAATCCCGAATTTCGGTTCGGGATTTTTTTTAAGTCTGTGAAAGACGCCTTGGTGGTGGAACTGGTAGACACGCAGGACTTAAAATCCTGTGGGCCGCAACGCCCGTGCGGGTTCGATTCCCGCCTGAGGCACAAAGCCTCTCAACGAAAGTTGAGAGGCTTTTTTTATGCGAAGCTGCGAAACAAGCTTGCTTGATTGAGCAGATGAGCATAAAAAAAGCCAAACAATCACTTTGTGTTTGTTTGAAAGGCTTTGAGTAAGACCGATGATTATATTATCTTAGCACCATGTCTCATTTGAAAGAAAGAATCGAAAAGAATTGTCTTAATTGTGGCGCAACTGTTCAAGGAAGATTTTGTCAAGCCTGCGGACAAGAAAATGTAGAAGTAAAAGAAAGCTTTATTCATTTGATTTTACATTTTATAGAAGACTTGACACATTTTGACGGTAAACTATGGAAAACAGCTAAACTATTATTGTTCAAGCCAGGATCATTAACACAGTATTATATGGATGGTAAGCGAGCAACTTATATCCATCCAATAAGAATGTACATATTTATATCTGCTGTTTTCTTTTTATTCATATTTAATGGAGAAGTTCCAGAAAGGCCAGCACCAATTCCTGATACACTTAAGGCCATGCCTGCAAAAGATATTGCCTCAGGTTTAAACGATGGGTTTGAATTGAATTTGGGGAATGATACAGTTGCCTATAAGACAGTAGCTGCATATGATTCAGCTCAAATAAAACTTCCTAAAGAAAAAAGAGATTCATGGTTTGAAACAAATTTGAATAAAAAAGTGATTGAGCTAAATGCTAAATATGAAAACAATAAGTTTAAAATTGGCAAGGCGTTGATTGAACAATTTCAGCATTATTTCTCTAGAATGCTTTATATTTCTTTGCCTTTGTTTGCGTTGTTTTTATGGATATTGTATAGAAGCAACAAGAATCATTTTTTTGTTGACTACCTAATTTTTAGTATTCATATATATTGCGCATTCTTTATTATCTTATTTGCTATTAAGCTAATTAATTTATTTACTGATATAATTGTGCATAGAACATATGACATCATTGGCGCAACTACTCCATTTATTTTATTCTTTTATTTATACAAAGCACTAAGAAATCATTTTAATCAATCTAGGTCAAAAACATTATTAAAGTTCTTTATCTTAAATTTCTTAACCCTATTATTGATGTCAGTGTTAATGCTATCTTTCATATTACTATCTTTATTTAATATATAATTATGTCTTCAGAAAATTTATCTAAAGCTTTTCTCGATTTAGTAGAGATAATGGACACGCTAAGGGAGAAATGTCCTTGGGATAAAAAGCAAACCATTCAGAGTTTAAGAAGTAATACCATTGAAGAATTATACGAATTAGTAGATGCTATTATTGAAGAAGATTGGCAAGGAATCAAAGAAGAGCTTGGAGATATTTTATTACATGTATTATTTTATGCTAAAATTGGAACTGAGCAAGGTCATTTTACATTACAAGACTCAATAGAAGGGATCTCAAAAAAACTAATACATAGACATCCACATATTTATGGCGATGTGAAAGCAGATGATGAAGAGACGGTAAAGAAAAACTGGGAACAATTAAAATTACAAGAGGGTAAAAAATCTTTATTAGAGGGAGTGCCTAATAGTTTACCCTCCATGGTGAAGGCATTTAGAATACAACAGAAAGTAAAACAAGTGGGTTTTGAATGGGAGAATAAAGAACAGGTATGGGATAAGGTAGAGGAAGAGATCAAAGAATTACAAGTAGAAATTGAAGCTAAGAACCAAGATAAAATGGAAGCTGAGTTTGGGGATGTTTTATTTAGCTTAGTGAACTATGCTCGTTTTTTAAATATAGATCCAGAAACTGCCTTAGAAAGGACCAATAAGAAATTCAAATATCGTTTTGAATTAATGGAAGCTTATGCAAAAGAAAAAGGAGTAGACCTCTCAAAGCTTAGTTTAGAGGAGAAGAATAAATTATGGGATAGTATCAAAGAAAAAAAATAACCCTCGAAATATTCGAGGGTTATTTTTTGAGTTGAAGATATGTGTTAATCATTCAAATTTAAAATAAACGCATAGTTGCCAAAGTAACCAGGATACACACCAGCTATTTTTACTGAATTGCCTGTTACCTTTTTCAGAGCTTCGTAAAATTCTTCTACTGTATTTACAGGAGTGTCATTTACTTGTGTGATCACAAATCCTTTTTCAATTCTACTCTTACCAATGATGCCATCACCTAATTCTTTAATGATCACACCACCTTCTAAATCATTCTTTTCAGCCGTTGCTTTGTCTAAGGTTTCTAATTTGCCACCCAATTTTGTGCCAATTTTGCTAGATGCAGCCATATCCGTGGTGCCCAATTTACCTTTTAAGACAACATCTAGAATCAAATCTTTTCCTCCACGCTTAACTACTACATTGATTTTATCGCTTGGTTTATATTTAGCCACTTGTTCTTGTAACTCTCCAGAAGACTTAATATTTACTCCATTGAATTTAACTAGTATATCGCCTTTCTTGATTCCTGCAGCTTTTGCAGCACCACCTTCCAATACATCAGTGATAATGATTCCTTCACCTTCTTTGTATTTTACATTTAATTCGTCAGTTAATTTTTTCAATTCTTCTTCTGCAATACCATCCTTTGGATAACTAATACCTAAGTAAGCTCTTTGTACTGTTCCGAATTTTACAATATCTGTTACCACTTTTTTTACAATGTTCACTGGAATAGCATAAGAATAACCAGCATAAGTGCCAGTTGGAGACATGATCGCTGAATTAATACCAATCAATTCGCCATTGGTATTTACTAGAGCTCCGCCACTATTACCTTGGTTCACTGCAGCATCGGTTTGAATAAATGATTCAATAGGCTTATCACTTTGTCTTGAGTTGATATCAATATTTCTATTCTTAGCGCTGATAATGCCAGCTGTGATCGTTACATCCAATGATAATGGGTAACCAATGGCTAAAACCCATTGTCCTAATTTTAAATCATCACTATTGCCATAAACCAAATATGGTAAAGAAGCAGCATCTATTTTAATCACTGCTAAATCACTACTTGGGTCTGTACCAATAACTTTTGCTTTGTAAGTTTTTTTATTGGTCAAAGTAACACTAATGTCATCTGCGTCTTTTACCACATGGTTATTGGTTACAATGTATCCGTCTCCAGTAATCAAAACGCCACTTCCACTCGCTCTTTGCTCAGGTATAATTCTTGGTCCACCAAATGCATCACCAAACATATCATCTCCAAAGAAATCAAAGAACGGATTTCTTTGTCTTGGTTGACTACCTTGTTCTACTCGCTTTGCGTTGGTTTTTGTTTTAATATGTACTACAGCAGGAGAGGCAGCACTAGCTGCTGGTGTAAAATCTACCGTAGCTGATGGTGCAGTTCCATTCATGAAGCTTGCATAATTTGCAGGAAGTCTTCCGTCTGAATAAAAAGAGTCAGTAGACTTCATCCACTTGCTATAGCCCCAAATACTTGCCAAAGTGGTCATTGCACTTATACCAATAATGGTTAATACATTTTTTACATTTAAGTTCATATCTAAAAATGATTGGTTTATGATTTAATTTTCAAATTTTATGCCATTGATGCCTCAAAAGTACAAAGCTGAAACCTTGTCACCAATAGATGACATTTTGTTTAACAAAATATTTACGAAAAAGTTCGTTTATGGACTAGTTTAAGCTTGCAAGGAAGGCTAAAGTATCCACTCCGTCGGCATATTGGGATAGTTTAGGGGATTGTAAGCTTCCAAATTCCAAACCAGCTTTACCCACCACACATTGAATTGCTTCCTTATTTACTGTAGGCATTTTACCGGGTTCATAAAATTGATAATGCACCTGAGAAATGGCAGCAAATGGGGAGGGGTTTTCGCTTAATAAGATAGAACCAGTATTCATGTAAAATTGTCGGGTCATCATTAATAATGCCAACTGATAATCATAATTATGTTTGTACTTATGGTTCTCTAAAAGAAAATCATATTTTTTTAATGCATCTAATAGGGGTTCAAAAGTATATCCAGTTGGAACCCATAATTGTGTTACGTTTCTGCAACCCATTCCAAAATACAACATCATATCATTGGCTAAAAGCCCTAATTTTTCTGCACTTTCATCTCCTTCTAGAATGGCGATACTGGTTTTGTTTTTTCGAATGATATGGGGGAATTTACCAAAATAATATTCAAAATACTGACTGGTATTATTACTACCAGTTGCAATATAAGCATCACAGTTTTTTAATTGGTCCTGAATGATAATTTGATCCTTCCATAAAGGGTCAATTGTTTGTAAAGAATGAATGATGTATTCCATTAAGACTTTATCTTTTGAAGATAATTTTACCACTGCAATATGTCCAGCCATTAAAGTACTGAGTAAATCATGAAAACCCACCATAGGAATATTGCCCGCCATTACAATACCTATTTTCTTGTGGGTAAATGTTTTTGACATATTAGGATACATAGCTACCCATTCTTTTAATGCAGTTTCTTGTAAGAATTGTTGACAGATTTGATCCAAAGAAGCATCTATAAATGAAGTAAGAAACCAGGCATTCTCTGTCTGTGCTCTTTGTTTAATTTCTTCTAAAGCTGGGTTATTTTTATTCATCAATTGTTGGCCTAATGTCACAAAACCAGCGATCCTTGCTTGAATTTCCATGTTTTTGTTTATCTTTATTTCACGAAAGTACGTTACTAATTTTTAAATTTTTTTTATGGCACTTAAAATAACAGATGAATGTATTAATTGTGGAGCTTGTGAACCAGAATGTCCCAATAATGCAATTTATGAAGGTGGTGTAGAATGGGCGATGGCAGATGGTACCACAGTAAAAGGTTCTTTTACTTTAATGGATGGAACATCGGTGGATGCTGGGCATAGGAATGCACCTATTGCTGCAGATACTTATTACATCACAGCCAATAAATGTACAGAATGTCAAGGTTTTCATGAAGAGCCACAATGTGCGGCAGTTTGTCCGGTAGATTGTTGTGTGAATGATGAATTATATCAAGAAACTATTGATCAGCTATTAGCTAAAAAAGAAAAGTTACATTTGTAATAATCGAATAAAAAAGGGAATTTGATTCCCTTTTTTTATTTTTAACTATTGTTAAATATAGAATAGAGATTCATGAAAAAGAAAGTTGCATTGGTTACTGGTGGTTTGAGTTCTGAAGCGCAAATAAGTTATAAAAGTGCTAAGACAGTAATGAACGCTTTGGATAAAAATATCTATGATGTTTATTTAATTGATATTCATCCAACTGGTTGGTGGTATGAAAATACTGCTGGAGAAGAAGTGGCAGTGGATAAAGCAGATTTTAGTATTGTGGAATCTGGCCAGAAAATTAATTTTGATGTTGCATTAATGTGCATTCATGGAACACCAGGTGAAGATGGGAAAATGCAAGGTTATTTTGATTTGATTGGTTTACCTTATACAAGTTGTGATACCTCTACTTCTGCATTAACTTTTAATAAAAGGTATACCGTTGCTGTTGCAGGTTTTGGTGGAGTGGGTGTAGCTAAATCACTTCATTTGTTTATAGAATCGCCAACCTCTCCAGAAGATATTTTAGCACAATTAAGTTTACCTGTTTTTGTAAAGCCTAATAATGGTGGTAGTAGCTTAGGTATTAGTAAAGTGAATACAGCGTCTGAACTTGCTCCAGCTTTGGAAAAGGCTTTTAAAGAAGATACACAAGTATTAGTGGAAGAGTTTATTAGTGGAAGAGAGTTTACGATTGGTGTATTTAAATCAAAAGGGGTTACTACAGTGCTCCCCATAACGGAGATTATTACTGAAAATGAATTTTTTGATTTTGAAGCAAAATATCAAGGTAAGAGTAAAGAGATTACGCCTGCTCAAATTTCTGAAACTATGTTTACAGATTTAACTTCTGCAGCAAAAAAAGTATATGCAACATTAAATTGTAGAGGTGTGGTAAGAATAGATTTTATCTATGATGAAAAACAATCCAAAGCTTTTATGTTGGAAGTGAATACGGTACCTGGTCAAAGCGAGGCAAGTGTTATTCCTCAACAAGTAAGATCATTAGGATGGACATTGACTGATTTTTATGGAACAATTATTGAGGATACATTAGCTGCTAAATAATAAAACATAGTACATTGGAAGCCATTGATAAATTATTGAAAAAGCCATTATGGGTGAATATCTTAACAGGTATTGGTGCTTTATTGGTTTTACTAATTCTATTTTTCTTTTCTCTAGGTTGGATTACAGGGAATGGTCAAACAGAGAAAGTTCCAGCTGTTGTTGGATTAGATGCAGCCGCTGCATCTAAAAATTTAACAGCCTTAGGTTTTGATGTAGTCTTACAAGATTCTATTTATGTAGACACTTTAGCAAGAAATTCTGTTTTAAGACAAACGCCAGATGCAGATGAGATTGTAAAAAAGGGAAGAACGGTTTATTTAACCATCAATAGAACCGTAGCACCTCAGGTGGATATGCCTAACTTGATTGGCTTTTCTTTGAAGAGTGCTGAAACTTATTTAAAAGTACTAGGTTTAAGAATGGGTACGATTAGTTTAGTGCCTGATAGAAATAAGAATGTCATACTAGACCAATTAGTTGGAGGTAGTCCAATTGCACCTGGAGCAAAAATTGCTTCTGGGACCTTGGTGAATTTTTTAGTGGGAGATGGTGGAGCCGCTGTAGGTTTTGAAGTGCCAGACTTGGTTGGATTGACAGTGAATATGGCAAAAAATAAATTAGCATCTATGGGCTTATTGATTGGTATTATCAGTTCAACATCAGCCATTACTGATACTGCTAATGCATTTATTGTTCAGCAAAGTCCAAGTCCATTTACCGGGCAATTAGATTCTTTAGGAATGCCTATGAAAAATTTAACCATGCAAGGTGGTTCAATTGATATCATTGTTGATAAAGTAGCTCCTATCATTTCAAAAGATTCAATCAAATAAAAATTTTAAATAAAGAAGTATGAAAACTATTTCAGTAGAAGCTTTAAAAGCAAAAATGGATGCAGGTGAAAAAATAAATTTAGTAGATGTTCGTGAACCACATGAACATGAGGCATATAATATTGGAGGAGTTCTATTGCCATTAGGGAAGGTGCAAGCTTTAGAGACTGATGACATTGATCATTTAAAAAACGAAACCGTTTATGTTTATTGCAGAAGTGGCAATAGAAGTGGTCAAGCATGTTTAATGCTAGAGCCATATGGGTTTAAAGATATCATCAATGTAAGTGGTGGTATGTTAGCTTGGCAAGAAAAATTCCCTGGCTAAACTATTGTAATATTTATTTTAAGTCAAATTTTAAACTTAGCCAATAATTTCTGCCGGCCATTGGGTAAAAATTATTAGAGGTGATTGTCTGTTGATTATAGATATAGCTGAAAGTGTATCCATTTGGCTCATATTTTACATCAAAAATATTATTGATGTAACCTTGTAGAAGGATTGAAAATCTTTTTTTATCTATAATTTTCCAATGTGCATTAATATCATTTAGAAAAAAGTCATCTAACTTTCTAGCATTATTTTGGGTATTATCTAAGAATTGTTCAGAAACATATTTGGTGGTCCAATAAAAATCAAATTGATCTGTTGGCTTCCAATGAAATGTTCTATTGGTAATTAATGAGGGAGAAAATGCAATATCAGTATTGTAATGCTGAATAGCTACTTGATTGAATTGATCATAGTCGTCAATGTATTCTGTGAACTCTTTAATTTTATTTCTACTAAGTGTTACAGAATAACTTGTACTATATTTTTTATTCAATGAATATTTTATTTGCAATTCAATTCCGGCTCTGTAGCTATTAGGTACATTGGTTCTTGTATATGCACCAACATCATTTATTTTACCAGTCAAAACCAACTGATCTCTATAATACATGTAATAGAAATTTGCATTAAAGAAGAATTTATTCTTTTTAAACTCCAATCCAGTTTCCCAATCAATTAACTGTTCTTTTTTGGGCTGTTCTGTTTGGCTAGCTTCGAAATCGTCTCTGTTGGGCTCTTTATTAGCAATTGCTATACTTGAAAAGTAAAACATATTCTTTTGCTGATAGGTTATACCAGCTTTTGGATTGAAGAAAGTGAAGCTCCTTTGAATGTTTAAATCAGTATTTTTTGTAAAACCATTCATTGTGTGCTCAACATTTCTTACTTGCAGATCTATAAAACTTTTTGCTTTACTATTTAATTTTCTATCCCATTTAGCGTACAGATTATTTTCTGATTTTACAGCGTCATTGTCATAGTATTTAAAATTCTTGGGAGCTAAATCATTGCTCAAATAGGGGAGTGTTCCAAAATGTAAACCATCATACTTGCTCCATCCACCCCCAAAGGTCAATTCGTTAAAATTGTCTTGATAAGTGATTGCCGCAATTTGACCATAAAAATCATTATCAAGCCATCTTCTTCTTACGAGATCTGATGGAACATTAGGTTTATTTGAAATATCAATATTGTAATCATTGAAATCAACACCTGCCTTATATTCTTCATAATAACCTCTTCCTTTAGTATAAAATAGGGCGGTATTCCATTTCCATTGTTGATTGATTTGTTTGTTGTAAAATAATTGATAATGGTTTTGGAAATAATTATCAATTTGATTTTCGTAAGGTGCGTCTGCTTTTTCTGTACCGGCAGGGTTAAAAGTTCTATTGGTGTTCAATAATTCTTCCGGTACTCCATACCATGCTTGATAGGTTTTTTCTTTTCCACTAAACACATTCAATCTTAATGAAGAATTTTCTCCCCAATAAGTGGTACTTACATAAAAACTTTTTAAGTCACTCTTTGCTCTATCAATATAACCATCACTTTTAATTTGACTGATTCTACCATCCACTGTAAATCGATTGTTGACCAAGCCAGATCCAAAAGTGAAGTTATTTTTGAAAGTATTGAACGACCCAACACTATTTTGACTGGATAGGTATGCAGTAGGTCTATAATCATTGGTCATTAAATTCACACTTGCTCCAAATGCGCCTGCACCATTGGTACTTGTACCAACACCTCTTTGTATTTGTATGCTATTTACACTTGATGTAAAATCTGGGATATTCACAAAGAAGGTACCCATGCTTTCTGCATCATTGTATGGAATACCGTTTAATGTAAAGTTGATTCTCGTGGCATCAGTTCCTCTAATTCTTATTCCAGTATATCCAACGCCATTTCCTGCATCTGAATTTACGACAACAGAAGGCGTATTATCTAATATAAAAGGGAGGTCTTGTCCCACATTTCTTACAGCAATGATAGATTTATCTAAGTTACTCTTCGCAAATGGGCTGTTATTGGTTACTCTAACGGATTGTACTTCTAAAGGAGGAAGGTTTCTAATACTATCAGTAATGGATGTAGGTTTCGTTTTAGTTTTGGTTTGACTTGTTGTTTGCTGTGCTTGGACTACTATACACAATTGCAAAAAAATCGCTGTTGCCAATAATTTTTTCATTACTTCAATTTTTAAAATTAGTATGTTGGAACAGGGAAAACGAGCTATGAGAAGTGCA
>VFQS010000323.1_pt1 | contig 57843 bp, 60 predicted proteins | sample 3512361 | NCBI WGS metagenome assembly VFQS01 (sample SAMN10412375, study PRJNA504923) | tailings metagenome | isolation source: Relicate 1 Philex TSF3 active mining | place: Philippines | reverse complement strand
CTGCTGTTCATGGTTCTGTTCCTGCAGCTGCTCAAGCCCGGCGGCCGGGCGGCGGTGATCGTGCCCGATGGCGTGCTGTTTGGCTCCAGCAAAGCCCATAAGGAGCTGCGCCGCACCCTGGTGGAAGACCATTTCCTCGAAGGTGTGGTGTCGTTGCCGAGCGGTGTGTTCCGCCCCTATGCCGGTGTGAGCACGGCCATCTTGTTGTTCACCAAAACCGGCCGTGGTGGCACCGATCAGGTGTGGTTCTATGACATGACGGCCGACGGCTGGAGCCTCGACGACAAGCGCAATCCGCTGCTGCCGCTGGCGAAGCTCGGCCCCGCTCCCAAGGAAGCCCTTGAAGAGGGCGAGCACGAGAAGAACAACCTGCCCGACTGCCTCAGCCGCTGGCGACAGCGCAAGAATTCAGAACGGGAGCGGGTACGCACCGAGCAAAGTTTCTGCGTACCCAAGGAGGAGATCGCCGCCCAAGGCTACGACCTCAGCCTCAACCGCTACAAGGAGCTGGTGCATGAAGAGGTGGAGCACCGCCCGCCGCTGGAGATCCTGGCAGAACTGCGCCAGATCGAACAGGAGATCCTGCAGGGGATCGAGGAGCTGGAGGGGATGCTGCGATGAGGTGGCCTAAGCAAAAGCTATCTAAATTGATCTTGCCAGTAACCAACTGGAATCCGCAAGCATCAAGCGGAGACAGCTTTGATTACATTGATATTAGCTCGGTAGACTCTGGTCAAAAAAGATCACATCTGCGAAGACAGTACCCTGCATATCAGCGCCCAGTCGAGCCAGGCAGCTCGTGAAAGTAGGTGACGTTTTAGTCTCAACAGTAAGACCAAATCTCAATTGCGTAGCGAGCATTGGCCAAGATCTAGATGGAGCAACGGCTTCAACTGGGTTTTGCGTGCTTCGATGTGACCAGTTGCTTTTGGAACCAAAGTACCTGTTTCACTGGGTACAGACAAAATCATTTATAGCCGACATGGTCTCAAAGGCCACCGGTGCCAGCTACCCAGCTGTTTCAGATGCCATTATTCATGCTTCGGAAATCCCCCTCCCCCCACTGGAGGAGCAGCGGTGCATCGCGGCGATTCTTGACCAGTGTGCAAGCCTAACTGCGTCACAAGAGCTACACCTCTCAACAATGAGAGAACTAGAAGGCGCCTTGCTGCGTCAAATGGCTGACGAATTGTCAAGAGGCTCAAAGGCTGTTGAGTTGAAAAATCTTGTAGAGAGTGGCGATAAGATCAACTATGGAGTAGTTCAGCCCGGTGTTCATGTAGATGCCGGGGTCCCACTGATTCGAGTCGGCGACTTTGCGGCTGGAATTGTGAACAGGTCCGCCATGAAGTTCATCGATCCCGCAATCGAGTCCCTGTATTCCAGCTCACGGATCCGGGGCAATGAGATCTTGATTAGCTGTGTTGGCTCAATCGGAATCATTGCGGAGGCTCGCCCGGAAGACGTTGGCTCCAATATTGCTCGCGCTGTTGCAAGGATTCCGGTGTCGAAAGATGTAAATCGAACATGGCTGGCTGCGTACTTGCGATCTCAAAGAGTCCAGCGCTATTTCACAAATGAACTCCGCACGGTTAGCCAGCCAACGCTGAACATCAAGCAAATCCAAGAAACAGAGATTATTCTTCCGCCCTTGGAGCAGCAGCAAGCCTTCGCCAATAGGCTCGAAATAGTTCATGCCAAGTGCGCCCGGCGAGTTTATTCGCTGCAAACGGTGAAACAACTCGCGAATACTCTCGCCACGCAAATATTCACAGGGGGAGCTTGAACGACGCGATGAAAGCCACCGAAGCCAAGCTGCTCGAGATCCTGAGAAACGTCTCTCCGTTCATCATCCCGATCTACCAGCGCACCTATTCCTGGACGCGAAAGGAATGCCACCAGCTTTGGGCTGACATTCTCCGCGCCGGCTCCTCGGGCGAGATCAGTGTGCACTTCATCGGTTCAGTAGTACACATCGATGAGAGAATGGATGAAGTCATTCGTAATTCATTTATACACATCCCGTCGATGACCGATCTGCAGAACGAGCACCACCAGCTCGTGATCTTCAATGCTGCAGATCACGCGATAGTCTCCGACGCGATAGCGCCACAGCCCTGCGAGATTGGCCCGCAGGCCGCTGCCCCGCTCGCGCGGATCGGCCGTTTCCAGCAACAGCCGTTTCAGATAGCGAAGGATGGCCTGGGCACTGCCGGCGTCCAGTTTCCTGAGCTGCCGCTTCGCTGTTTCAGAGAGTCGCAGGGTCCAGGCCAAGCTCGCTCACCACGTCATCAAGGCTATAGGTGCGCTCCTGGCCCAGGCGGATCCGCTCAGCGACCGCTGCACCGAGGTACGCATCCTCAAGGTCGTCCAGGCCCGCTTCGATCAGCTGCCGCAGGTAGAAGGCCTTCGTGCGCCCGGTCAGCTGGGCGAGCTGATCGAGCCGCTGCTCGGTTGCCGGCTCCAGCCTCACTGTGGTGGCCATGCAGTCATCTGAATACATCGGTGCATCCTAGGGCAGATGCCACGGCTCAGCAGGTCTGGCAGGCCAGGCTGCTTGTGAGGATCGTCGTCGTCACCCCCCTGCTTCTGGAGCTCTATGGCGACCATGAAGCCGGCCTGCTCAGTCGCGATGAGCTACTGCAGGCGCTGCGCCTGCTGGAGGCCTATGTGTTCCGCCGGGCTGTCTGTGCGATCCCGTCAAACTCGCAGCAGAAAACCTTCGCCACCTTCAGCCGGGCGCTGAGGCGGGAGAAAAGCCACTACCTGCCCAGCTTCAAGGCTCACCTGCTGGCCCTGCCCTCCTACCGCCGCTTCCCTTCCGATGAGGAGTTCCGCCGCGAGATCCAGATCCACAACCTCTGCAAGTTCAACAAGAGCTGCTCCTACTGGCTGCGCCGCCTGGAGAACCACCAGCGCAAGGAGCCGATCACCGTGGGCGACTACACGATCGAGCACATCCTTCCCAAAAACCCTGAGCTGTCATCCAGCTGGCAGCAGGCACTGGGCCCCGACTGGAAGCAGATCCAGGAGGAATGGCTGCACCGCCTCGGAAACCTCACCCTCACCGGCTACAACCCCGAACTCAGCGACCGTTCATTCCTCGACAAGCGCGACGATCAGGAGGGCGGCTTCCGCACCAGCCCCCTGCGACTGAACAAGGGCCTGGGGCAGCTGGAGCAGTGGGATGCAGACGCCATCCGTTCCCGCTACAAGGCCGAAACCAACTTCGTTGACATCGTTCCCCAGGCCAAGCGGCTGCGCCTCAGCCTCAACATGCCCTTCGCCGACCTCGACGACCCCAAGGGCCTGGCCAAGAACGTGACCGGTATTGGACGCTGGGGCAATGGCGATGTGGAGCTCGGCATCGCCACCATGGCAGAGGTTCCCTATGCCATCGGGCTGATCCGACAGTCGCTGGAACGGCAGCTCGATGACGCCCCCGGTAGTCAGTGACCAGAATGGCCCCATGATCGCAGCCTTCTCCGCCCCTGAGGCAAGCTCAATCGATCCGCGGATTACAGCTGTTGCTTCTGGCATCGCAGCGGCCATCCCGGAGGCCCAGGTGCGGCTGTTCGGATCCCGTGCCAAGGGCACAGCCCGGCTCGACTCGGACGTGGATCTGTTGATCACCGTGCCGGATCCGTGGCTCAAAACTCATGACCGGGTGCGTGTGCTGGGAGCCCTCTGGCGCCAATACTCCAGCCATCGGCTTCCTCTGGATCTCCTTCTTTATTCCGAGAGTGAGGTGAGCCACCGGCAGCAGTATCGAGGCGCCGTCACCACACGCGCCTACGAGGAGGGAATCCTGCTCCATGGCTGATCCCGACGCCATTCGCTATCTCCGCATTGCCCAGGCGGATCTTGCGGAGGCCCAGCGCATGGTGGAGCTTTCGAGGTTCCGCGACAGCAGCATCGGTTTCCTGTTAGCGCTGATGGATTGGCTGGAAGAAGCAGGATCCGATCTCAGTCCATTCGAGCGGATTGCTGATCTCACCTTCTTTGCGGTGCAGACCCGCTACGACGACAGCCTGGAGATCACGCCTCCCGAATGGTCACTGCTCCTGGGCGTCACGTCCTTGCTGCTGACGGAGGCACAACGCCAGCTGTCATGACAACCGCACCGTCCCAGTACGCCCTCATCGCAGGCCAATGGCCTGAGCTCCACGAGGAGGCGCAGAAGGTCGAGCAGTTTGCTCTATCGGATCCCCGCACTGCCTGCTTCTACGCCCGCCGCACCATCGAGCTGCTTGTCGAATGGGTCTACGACAACGATGGGCAGCTGCAGCGGCCCATGACCGCCCAGACCCTGGCGGATTTGATGTACGCGCGAGTGTTCTGCGACGTGGCGGGTGACCAGATGCGTCGCTTCCGCCTGCTCAAAGACCTCGGCAACAAGGCAGTCCATCGCAGCGATCCAATCCGCCCCGGCGACGCCGTGCTGGCTGCCCGCGAGTTGTTCCAGGTCCTGCGCTGGTTTGCACTCACCTACGGCCGTGATCCTCAGCGGGTGCGGGGCTTCAGCTTCAACGCTGATCTGTTGCCCAGCCGTGATGCAGCCACCGCCCAGCAGGCCCAGAGCCGCGAACAACTGGAGGCCCTGGCCGAACAGCTGGCCGAGCGAGACCAGCAACTACGCGATCAGCGCCTGGCCGCCCTTTCCTCCCAGGAGGAACTCAATCGGCTGCGCCAGGAGATCACCTCCCTGCGCAAGGCCAATGAAGCCGCCGCCCAGCCCGAACCGGACCTCAGCGAGTTCGACACCCGCAGCACCTACATCAATCTCTACCTCGAGGAAGCCGGCTGGGTGCATGGCCAGAGCTGCACCCATGAGCACGAGGTGCAGGGCATGCCCAATACCACCGGCACCGGGTACGTGGATTACGTGCTCTGGGGTGATGACGGCAAGCCCCTCGGCTTGGTGGAAGCCAAGCGCTCCAGCCGCGATCCGATGGAAGGCCAGCGCCAGGCTGAGCTTTACGCCAATTGCCTGGAGCAGCGCTACGGCCAGCGGCCGCTGATCTTCCTCTCCAACGGCTACCGCCACCGCCTCTGGGACGACCTGCGTTACCCGCCGCGTGAGGTGCAGGGCTTCTACAAGAAGGAAGAGCTCGAAACCCTGATCCGCCGCAGGGAGATCCGCCAGCCGCTTGCCCAGGCCACCATCTCCAACTCCATCGCAGGGCGTTATTACCAGCAGCGAGCGATTCGGGCGATCTGCGAATCCCTGGAGCAGGGCCGCCTCAAGGCGTTGTTGGTGCAGGCCACCGGCACCGGCAAAACCCGCACCGCCATCTCGCTCACTGAGGTGCTCACCCGCTGCAACTGGGTGAAGCGGGTGCTGTTCCTTGCCGATCGCACCTCCCTGGTGCTGCAGGCTGAAAGGGCATTCCGGCGCTTTCTGCCCGATTGCTCACCGGTCAATCTGGTCACCAACAAAGGGGGCGAAGGGCGCGTGTTCCTCTCCACTTACCCCACGATGATGAATCTCATCGATGCGGAGGATAGCCGCGGCGTTAAACGCTTCGGGGTGGGGCACTTCGATCTGGTGATCATCGATGAGGCCCACCGCAGCGTGTATCAGAAATACGGCGCGATCTTCGCCTACTTCGATTCGCTGCTCAGCGGGCTTACCGCTACCCCACGCGAGGAGATCGACCGCAACACCTACGAGCTGTTCGATCGCGAGACCGGCCTGCCCACCGATGAATACGGCCTCGATCAGGCGGTGGCCGATGGTTTCCTCGTGCCCTTCAAGCCGATCTCCGTGCCGCTGCGCTTTCCGCGTGAGGGCATCAGCTATGCCGCCCTCAGCGACGAGGAAAAGGCCGAGTGGGATCGGCTCGACTGGGAAGAGAACGTGCAGAACTCTGGCCAGGTTGATTCAGGCGCCATCAACGCCTGGCTGTTCAATGCCGACACCGTTGATCAGGGCCTCAAGGTGCTGATGACTCAGGGCTGCCAGGACGCCTCCGGTGATCGCCTCGGCAAATCGGTGATCTTCGCGCGCAACCACAAGCACGCCGAGTTCATCCGCGAGCGCTTTGATCACCACTACCCCCACCTCGCCGGCAAAGCCGCCCGGGTGATCGACAACCAGGTGAACTATGCGCAGTCGTTGATCGATGAATTCTCTGATCCCCGAAGCGATCTGCGCATCGCCATCTCCGTGGACATGCTCGACACCGGCATCGACATTCCCGAGATCGTCAATCTGGTGTTCTTCAAGCCGGTGCGCTCCCGCACCAAGTTCTGGCAGATGGTGGGGCGCGGCACCCGCACCTGCAAAGACCTGTTCGGCCCAGGCCGTGACAAGGAGTGCTTCTGGATCTTCGATCTTTGCCAGAACCTTGAATTTTTCCTCGGCGAGGGCGGCGCCGAGTCCACCGCCGCGCCGGAAACTCTGAGCACCCGCCTGTTCAGAAGCCGCCTGGCCTTGATCGAAACCCTTGACCAGAAGGCCCTCCAGCAGGATGTCGCCATGGACGGCGGACTTGTGGCCCACCGCCACTCGCTCGCCGAACTGCTGCGCTGCCATGTAGCCGCTTGCCCAGCCGACAACTTCGTGGTGCGCCCCCATCTGCAGCTGGTGGAGCAATTCCGCACATCAGAAGCATGGGCCAGCCTCAGCCCCGACGACCATCAGACGCTCAGCTCCACCCTGGCGCCCCTGCCTTCCGCCTACGCCGAACAGCAGGGGGACACCGACGCCGACGCCCGCCGCTTTGATCTACTCCTCTACACTCTGCAACTCACCCTGCTGCGCGGCGAACCTCGCTTCCTGCACCTACAGCAGCAGGTGCGCGAACTGGCCGCCCAACTGGAGGCGCGGGCCAACATTCCCCAGGTGGCGGCGGAGCTGGAGCTGATCCGCGATCTTCTCATCGATGAATGGTGGCAGGACGTGACCATTCCCATGCTGGATGAGGTGCGCAGGCGCCTGCGGGCATTGGTGGGCTTGATCGAAACCACAGCCCAGGAACCGCTCTACACCAACTTCACCGATGAGCTCGGCGAGCTGCGCGAGCTCGATGCGGCAGCCCTGCTCAGCCGCGACGAGTTCCAGCAGTTCCGGCTGCGTGCTCGCGAGTTTCTGCGGGCGCATGATGATCACCTCACCATGCAACGCCTGCGCCGTAATCAGCCCCTCACGCCCGCCGATCTGGAGGAACTCCAGCGCTTCCTGCTAAGCCACGGCATCGGCAGCGAGCAGGCGATTCACCGGGCTGCAGAAGAATGCAATGGCTTCGGCCTGTTCATCCGCTCCCTCGTTGGTCTGGATCGCAACGCCGCCAAGGAGCTGTTTGCCGATTTCCTTGCCCAGGGCACCCACACCGCCACCCAGATCCGCTTCATCAACGAGCTCATCGATGAGCTCACCAGCCGTGGTGTGATGGACCCTGCCCGCCTCTACGACCCGCCCTTCAGCGATCTTGCGCCGATGGGCCCGGAGGATCTCTTCTCAGAAGCTGAAGTGGATAACATCTGCCATCTGCTCGAGCTGATCACAGCAAGGGCCATGGCCGCCGGGGGCTGAGCAAAGGATTCACAACGCCCGCCCGCTGAAGCGCTCCACGAACGCCGCCAGGGGCATGGGGCCGCAGCGGCGTTGCCAGCCCAGGCCTTCGGGGTAGCGGCGCCAGCAGGAGATGCGGATCGCATCGCGCCGGGCGGCCGGCAGGCAGAGCAGGTAGCGATACACCGGGGCCGGCTTCTTTTCTGGGGAGGCGTCTGGTTCGGCGGCGGGCAGGGGCGGCAGCGGGGCGAGCACCGCCAGCCAGTCGCGCCAGCTGCGGGCCGGTTGGCCGGTGCTGCACAGGGGCGCAGCGAGCAGGGCCGCGATCGCCTGGGGATAGCCACCGCAGGGGAGCAGCCAGTGGCTCTGCCGATCGCGGCTCGGTTCGAGCACCGAGATCACCGCAGCCACCGACGGCTGGGGTAGAGAAGCGAAGGGGAACATCGGAGCGGGTCGCAGCTGGACCCTGTTCCAGTTCCCCCCGCTGTCTCAGGGGCTGGATCAGCCCACCGTGGCCATGTGGCGCATCAGGTCGATGCACTTGCAGCTGTAACCCCATTCGTTGTCATACCAGGCCACCAGCTTCACGAAGGTGTCGGTGAGGGCGATGCCGGCGCCGGCATCAAACACCGAGGTGCAGCTTTCGCCGAGGAAATCGGTGCTCACCACCTCGTCTTCGGTGTAGCCGAGGATGCCGGCCATCGGACCCTCGCTGGCGGCCTTCATCGCGGCCTTGATCTGCTCGTAGCTGGCGGGCTTGGCCAGGTTCACGGTGAGGTCCACCACCGACACATCGGGGGTGGGCACGCGGAAGGCCATGCCGGTGAGCTTGCCGTTGAGCTCGGGGATCACCCGGCCCACGGCCTTGGCGGCACCGGTGGAGCTGGGGATGATGTTCTGGGCCGCACCACGGCCGCCGCGCCAGTCCTTCACCGAGGGGCCATCCACCGTTTTCTGGGTGGCGGTGGTGGCGTGAACGGTGGTCATCAACCCGTTCACGATGCCGAAGTTGTCGTGCACCACCTTGGCCATCGGCGCCAGGCAGTTGGTGGTGCAGCTGGCGTTCGACACGATGTCCTGGCCGGCGTAGGTGCTGTGGTTCACGCCCATCACGAAGATCGGGGTGGCGTCCTTCGACGGCGCACTCATCACCACCCGCTTGGCGCCGGCATTGAGGTGGGCGCGGGCGGCCTCATCGGTGAGGAAGAAGCCCGTGCTCTCCAGCACGTACTCAGCGCCCACATCGCCCCACTTGAGGTTGTTCGGGTCGCGCTCGGCGGTGATGCGGATCGCCTTACCATTCACCACCAGCTGGCCGTTCTCCACCGCCACCTGGCCAGCGAAGCGGCCATGGGTGGAGTCGTAGCGGAGCATGTAGGCCAGATACTCCACATCGATCAGGTCGTTGATGCCCACCACCTCCACGTCACCGAGGGTGACGGCGCGGCGGAAGGCAAGACGGCCAATGCGGCCGAAGCCGTTGATGCCGATGCGGATGGTCATGGGGTGCTGCAAGCCTCAGAGCAGCCTACGGATGGGCTTTCGTGCCTTCCGTGGCCGATGGCTGGATCAGGCGCTCGGGGCAGAGGCCGGGGCGGCGGTCGGCGAAGGCCATGCCGATGCGGGCATGGCGCCGGTCGTTGGCGCTGTCGCCCGGTTCGCAGAGCACCCGCATCGCGCCGTTGCCCTTGCCGAACATCAGCATGAAAGACTCCTTCTCGCTGAGGCTGTCGGCCAGCGCCGCCGGGGCCAGCAACAGCGCCAGGGCCAGGCTCCAGAGCGCGTTCATCGCTCGTCGTCTTCCAGCAGCAGCTGCTGGAACGCGGTGTAGAGCGATTCCTCCTCGCTGCTGCGCGCCCGGCCCGGCCGGGGGCTGGTGGTGCGGCCGGCGTTGCGCTTGGCCGCAGGAGCCGGCGGCTGTGGGGGCGCTGGAAGGTCCTCACGGCCCAGTTCAATCCCAGCATGGGCCGCATCGATGGAAGCGGCCCCCCCGGCACGCCGCCGGAGGGAGCGGCTGCCCTCCAGTTCCTTCAGCCGCGCCATCAGGTGCGGCGGCACCGTGCCATCGGGGCTGGCCTGCATCAGCTCCCGGAACAACGCCTCGGGATTGGTTTCGGTTTCCACCTTGTGGCGCTGCTCGCTGGCTTTCGGGGCGGGCGGCGGCGCTTCCGGTTTGGGCAGCGGCTTGGGCAGGGTGCGGCCCAGCTCCCGAAGCCGATCCAGGCTGCGGCTGTCGAAGCTCATCTCAGCTGCAGCCCAGGGTGTCGCGGGTGGCGCGACCGGTCACCGGATTGGTGCCGCTGGCGGCGGCGCACAGGGTTTTGAGCGCATCGCCCCGCAGCGGCACATTGGTGAAGTCGGCGCCCTCAATCACCACATCGCTGAACTTGGTGTTGAAGGCGAAGGCGTCCTCCAGCACCGCATTGCTGAGATTGGTGCCGTTGAACACCGCTGAATCCAGGGTGGCCTCGCGCAGGTTGGTGTTGCTCAGATCAGCGTCCTGCAGCTTCGCCCCGAACAGGCTGGCCCCCTGCAGATCGGCTCCCGAGAGATTGGCGTCGCGCAGGTTGGAGAGGTTGAAGGTGGCGCCGCGCAGATCCTGGCCGGAGTAATCGGCACCGATCAGCACCTGTTTGGCCACATCCATGGCCGCATGGGAGGGCGCCGCCAGGCCAAGCCCGGCGGCGAGCCCAAGGCAGAGGCAAACCAGACCCATGCGGGCATGGCGGCTGAGGCGGCGCAGGGCAGCGATCACGGCAGCGAGACGGATGGGGGAACCCTAGGAACAGTGGTGCGCGGAGCCTGAATGCCAGCAGCGTTGCAGCCGGCTGGGGCCGTGGCCGGCCGCTGGGCGGAGCAGCGAGCCCTGCGGCTGCTGCGCCTGCAGGGCTGGCAGCTGCTCGATCGCAACTGGCGCTGCCGCTGGGGCGAGCTCGACCTGGTGCTCGACAAGGGCCGGCGCCTGCTGGTGGTGGAGGTGAAGGGGCGCAGCAGCGGCGTCGATGGCTGGGGAGCGGCGGCGTTGGGCGTCCGCAAGCGCCAGCGGCTCAACCGCGCCTTTGCCTGCTGGCAGGCCGCCCATGGCGATCGCGCCGAGGATCCCACCGAGCTGGTGTACGCGCTGGTGCCCCTGCCGCCCGCCCGGGGGCCCGTGCGCTGGATCCGGGTGGGCGCCTGAACTCAGGGAGCCGGGGCTGTCGTGGGTGCTGTCGTGGGTGGATCGCTCCACCACACCGTGCAGCGGTGGCGGATGTTGTCGAGGCCCACCTCGATGGTTTCGCAGCTCTCTTTGGTGAGGGTGGCACCGGCGGGCATGCCCTGCATCGCCCGTTGCAGCGCGTTCTTGCGGTCCCAGATCGAGTCGGCGGTGGCACTGCCCGCCCGGGCAGGCAGGCCCTGGGCCAGCGCCGCGCCGGCCACAACGGCCAGAGCCAGGGCGGAAGCCAAACGCGGCAGGGCCATCGATCCAGGGCGACTGCTTCCGGTTTAGCGATGGCCAGCACACCAGGGCCAGGCAATCTGGAGCCAACCACGCGTTGCCATGAGCTTTGCCGCCCACCGCGCCCGCAAGCGCTTCGGTCAGCACTGGCTGGTGGATCAGGGGGTGCTGCAGCAGATTCTGGCGGCGGCCGAACTCACCCCAGCCGATCAGGTACTGGAGGTGGGCCCCGGGCGCGGTGCCCTCACGGAGCGCCTGCTGGCCAGCCCGGCCGCCGCGATCCAGGCGGTGGAACTCGACCGCGACCTGATCGCTGGCCTACGGGAGCGCTTCGCCAGCGATCCACGCTTCTCGCTCCGCGAGGGCGATGTGCTGGCGGTGCCCTTGCCGCCGGCTTCGATCGTGGTGGCCAACATCCCCTACAACATCACCGGGCCCCTGCTGGAGCGGCTGGTGGGCCGGCTGGATCGGCCCGTCGCCGAGCCCTACCGCCGCCTGGTGCTGCTGGTGCAGAAGGAAGTGGGCGAGCGCATCCGCAGCCAGCCCGGCAGCAGCGCCTACTCAGCGCTGAGCGTGCGCATGCAGCTGCTGGGCCACTGCCGCACGGTGTGTCCGGTGCCGCCGCGCTGCTTCCAGCCGCCACCGAAGGTGGAGTCGGAAGTGATCGCGATCGATCCGCTGCCCGCCGAGCAGCGCCTCGATCCAGCCCTGGCCCGCACGGTGGAAAGCCTGCTGAAGCGCTGCTTCGCCTCGCGCCGCAAGATGCTGCGCAACACCCTCGCCGGCCTGGCGGCAACCGAGCGCTTGCAGGAGCTGGCGGCCAGCGCCGGCATCGATCTGGGCCAGCGGCCCCAGGAGCTGGCCCCCGCCGCCTGGGTGGCCCTGGCGGCGGGCTTGAATCAGGCCGCCGCCCCGCCGTGAGGCTTCACCACCCCGATGGCTCCCTGCACCGTCAGCGCCCCGGCCAAGATCAACCTGCACCTGGAGGTACTGGGCCTGCGGCCCGACGGCTTCCATGAGCTGGCGATGGTGATGCAGACCATCGACCTGGCCGACACCCTGGCGTTCGCCGCCAGCGCCGACGGCCGCATCAGCCTCGGCTGCGACCGGCCGGATCTGCCCACCGACGGCTCCAACCTGATCGTGAAGGCGGGGGAGCTGCTCAAGGCTCGCTCGGGCTTCACCGAGCTGGGGGCCCGGATCCAGCTCAGCAAGCGCATCCCCATCGGTGCCGGCCTGGCCGGTGGCTCCAGCAATGGCGCCGCTGCCCTGCTGGGGCTGAACAGGCTGTGGGGCCTGGGCTTCACCAGCGCCGAGCTGCACGCCATGGCGGCCGAGCTCGGCTCCGACATGCCCTTCTGCCTCAACGGCGGCACCCAGCTCTGCTTCGGTCGCGGCGAGGTGCTCGAACCGGTGGCGATCGCTGCCGAGCAGTTGCCGGCGGTGCTGCTGATCAAGCACCCGGTGGCCAGCGTGAGCACCCCCTGGGCCTACGGCCGCTGCCGCGAGCTGCGGGGCGATTTTTATCTCGAGAGCGAGAGCGATTTCGAGCAGCGCCGAGACGCGCTGCGCAGCGGACCGCTGCTCCAGGCGCTGGCGTGCGAGCGCCCCCTGCCACCGATCCGCAACGACCTGCAGGCGGTGGTGGAGCCGGAGGTGGCCAGCGTGCGTGAGGGCCTGGCCCTGCTGCGCCAGGCACCGCAGGCCCTGGCGGTGGCGATGAGCGGCTCAGGCCCCAGCCTGTTTGCGCTCTTTGGCGATCTGGCCCAGGCCGAGGCCGCCCGCAGGACCCTGGCTGCGGAGCTGGAGGCCGGTGGCTTTGAGGCCTGGTGCTGCCGCTGCACCGGCTCGGGTGTCAGCCTGGGCTGAGCAGCCCAACCGTGGCACCGCGATGCGTGAGCCCCAGGCCCCCGTGGACAGCGCCGCTGCGGCGGCACCCGAACGGCGCAAAGGCCCCCTGAGCTTTCTCTCCGGGGCGCTCACCAGCGGCATCCTTTGTGTTCTGTGCCTGCGGCTGAGCAAGGGCCTGGCGCTGTACTTCGCCCTCCATCCCCCCACCACCACCTCGCGCCTGGGCCAGAGCATCGGCACCGCGCTCAAGACCCTGCTGGTGGGGATGGGGTTTCTGGCCACCTTCAGCTTCGGCTTCATCGCCGTGGGCCTGAGCCTGGTGTTTCTGCGCAGCCTCACGGGCGGTTCCATGCCTGCAGTTGCTGACGCAGGGGCTGCCGAAACCCAGGAAGGTCCCTAGCCTCCAGCCATGACACCGCACGACCTGGGCCTGCTGATCACCCTGCTACTGCCGGGGATGCTGCTGTCGGTGCTGATCCTTTCCACCTTCGCGGCCGGCGGCTGAAAGCGCCGGTGGCACCGGGGGGCTGAGATAGGTTGGCCCCGACCGGTGCCAGCCCGACGTGGCCGAAACGCTGCTGTTCAACGCCCTGCGCGAAGCCATCGATGAGGAGATGGCCCGCGACCCGCACGTGTGCGTGATGGGCGAAGACGTGGGCCAGTACGGCGGCTCCTACAAGGTCACCAAGGATCTCTACGACAAGTACGGCGAACTGCGGGTGCTCGATACCCCCATCGCCGAGAACGCGTTCACGGGCATGGCCGTGGGCGCCGCCATGACCGGCCTACGGCCGATCGTGGAAGGCATGAACATGGGCTTCCTGCTGCTGGCCTTCAACCAGATCTCCAACAACATGGGGATGCTGCGCTACACCAGCGGCGGCAACTACACCATCCCAGCCGTGGTGCGTGGCCCCGGCGGTGTGGGCCGACAGCTGGGGGCTGAGCACAGCCAGCGGCTCGAGGCCTACTTCCACGCCGTGCCCGGCATCAAGATCGTGGCGGTGAGCACCCCCACCAATGCCAAGGGCCTGATGAAGGCCGCCATCCGCGACAACAACCCGGTGCTCTTCTTTGAGCACGTGCTGCTCTACAACCTCTCCGAAGACATCCCCGAAGGCGATTTTATCTGCGCCCTTGATCAGGCTGAGGTGGTTCAGGAAGGCACCGATGTCACGATCCTCACCTATTCGCGCATGCGCCACCACTGCCTCAAGGCGGTGCAGCAGCTGCAGCAAGACGGGGTGAGCGTGGAACTGATCGACCTGATCAGCCTCAAGCCCTTTGATATGGAGACGATCCGCACCTCAATCCGCAAGACCCACAAGGTGCTGATCGTGGAGGAGTGCATGAAGACCGGCGGCATCGGCGCCGAGCTGATGGCCCTGATCACCGAGCAGTGCTTCGACGAGCTCGACGCCCGGCCGGTGCGGCTGTCCTCCCAGGACATCCCCACCCCATACAACGGCACCCTGGAAAACCTCACGATCATCCAGCCCCACCAGATCGTGGACGCGGCCAGGGCCCTCAAGGCCGGCCAGGTCTGAGATGGCACGCCAACAAGGCTGGGTCGCTCTGATCCTGGCCCTGGCGATTGCGGCCGGGGCCCTGTTGATGAGCTTCCCACTGCAACTTGGCCTCGACCTGCGCGGCGGCAGTCAGCTGACGCTGCAGGTGCTCCCCGCCGGGGCGATCAAAACGGTGCAGAAGGAGCAGCTCGATGCCGTGAAGGAGGTGCTCGAGCGCCGCGTCAATGGCCTCGGGGTGGCGGAATCCACCCTGCAGACCGTGGGCGATGACAAGCTCGTGCTGCAGCTGCCCGGTGAGCAGGATCCCAGCCGAGCCGCCAAGGTGCTGGGCACCACCGCGCTGCTGGAGTTCCGCGCCCAGAAACCCGGGAGCGAGCAGCAGATGCAAGGGCTGCTGAAGCTGAAGCGCCAGGCCCAGACCGTGCTGAACCGGGCGGAGGCCAAGGCCCAGAGCGCCGCCAACGGCACCACACCGCCGCCGGAGGCACAGCTCAAGGCCGAGGAGCTGGCCCAGGCCCTGCAGGGGCTCGGCATCGCCGTGCCCCCAGGCAGCGGCGAAACCGAGCAGCTGCAATTGCTGCTCGACACGGTGAACCAGCGGATCGTGGAGCTCTATGAGCCCGCTGCCCTCACCGGCAGAGACCTCACCAGTGCCGGGCGCCAGCAGCAGCAGACCGGCGCCGGCTGGGATGTGACCCTGGCCTTCAACCGCGAGGGCGGTGAGAGCTTTGCCGCCCTCACCAAATCCATCGCCGGCACCGGCCGCCTGCTGGGCATCGTGCTCGATGGCCGCTCGATCAGCGAAGCCAGCGTGGGCCCCGAATTCAAGGCCGCCGGCATCACCGGTGGCGCCGCCAGCATCACCGGCAACTTCAGCGCCGATGAGGCCCGCGATCTGGAAGTGCAGCTGCGCGGCGGTTCCCTGCCGCTGCCGGTGAAGGTGGTGGAAGTGCGCACCGTGGGCCCGTCCCTCGGTGCTGAGAACATCCGCACCAGCCTGGTAGCCGCCCTTTCGGGCCTGGCCCTGGTGGCGGTGTTCATGGTGGTGGTGTATCGCCTGCCGGGCGTGGTGGCCGTGCTGGCGCTCGCCCTCTACGCCCTGTTCAACCTGGCGGCCTACGCCCTGATCCCGGTCACCCTGTCGCTGCCGGGGATCGCCGGCTTCATCCTCTCGATCGGCATGGCTGTGGATGCCAACGTGCTGATCTTTGAGCGCATCAAGGAGGAGTTGCGCAGCGGCAACACGCTGATCCGATCGATCGACACCGGCTTCTCGCTGGCGTTTTCTTCGATTGTTGATGGCCACGTCACCGGCCTGATCAGCTGCGTGGCCCTGTTCACCCTGGGAACCGGCCTGGTGAAGGGCTTCGCCGTCACCCTGGCGATTGGTCTGCTGCTGAGCCTGTTCACCGCGCTCACCTGCAGCCGCACGCTGCTGCGGCTGCTGATGGGCTACCCCGGCCTGCGCCGTCTGCCCTACTTCCTTCCCGCGTCCCAGCTGCCCGCCAGCGCCTCATGACCGCCTCCGCTGCCGCGCCGGTTCTGCCGACGATCCGCTTCTTCCGGATCAACCATTACCGCCAGCTGGCCTGGTGGGGTTCGGGTCTGGCCTGCCTGCTGAGCAGCATCGGCCTGCTGTTCTGCTGGCTGAACCCCGGCATCGGTGTACCGCTCAGGCCAGGCCTCGATTTCACCGGGGGCACCCAGATCCAGGTGGAACGCCAGTGCGAACCGGGCGCCTGCTCCGCAATCACCGCGGCTCGGGTGCAGGAGCGGCTGGCCAGCCTGCAACTCCCCGACGATGAGGACGGCATCCCCGCTCCCCGGCTGGAGAGTGCCGCAGTGCAGGTGCTGGATCAGGGCAAATCCCTGGTGCTGCGACTGCCGGCCCTGGCCCCGGCCCAGGGGACTGCGGTGGTCACCGATCTCAATGCCTTCGTCGGTCCGCTGCTGCCCGCCGGCAGCAGCGTGAACACCATCGGCCCCACCCTCGGTGCCCAGCTGCTGCAGAACAGCGTGCTGTCGCTGGTGGTGAGCTTCGCGGCGATCGCCCTCTACATCGCCTTTCGCTACGACCGGCTGTTTGCCGTTCTGGCCCTGCTTTGCCTCGCCCACGATGTGCTGATCACCTGCGGCCTGTTCGCCTGGCTGGGCCTGCTGCGCGGTGTGGAGGTGGATTCGCTGTTCGCCGTGGCCCTGATCACGGTGGCGGGCTATTCCGTCACCGACACGGTGGTGGTATTCGACCGCATCCGCGAGCAGAAATCGGCCCTCAGTGGCTTACCCATGGGAGATCAGGTGGATGTGGCCGTGGATGCCACCCTCACCCGCTCGCTCTACACCTCGCTCACCACACTGTTGCCGCTGCTGGGCCTGATTTTCTTCGGTGGTTCGAGCCTCTTCTGGTTTTCGATCGCGCTCACCACCGGCATCGCAGTGGGCAGCTGGTCGAGCATCGGTCTGGCACCCACGCTGCTGACGCTGTTCTCGCGGCGCTGATGCGGGTCTCGTCGATCGGGCTGTCCTCAGCCCTGGCGGTTCTCGCTCTCTACGACCTGCGGGTCGACATCCAGTTGCTGCTGGATCACTTCACCTGGTCGGCGCTGATCGCTGCCATCGCCGCCCATCCGCTGGCCGTCGCCGTGCTGCTGCTGGTGCCGGTGCTGCTGCGCCGCAAACCCTGAGAACTCAGCTCCAGCGATCCATCACCTCGCGCACCAGCACCTGCTCGCAGATCACCTGCAGCACCACCACCAGTGGCAGGGCCAGCAGCAGGCCAGGCAGACCCAGCAGGGCGCCAAGGCTGAGCTGGGCCATCAGCGCCACCGTGGGCAGCAGGTTCACCGTGCGGCTGAGCAGCAGCGGAGTCAGCAGGAAAGCCTCAACGTTCTGCAGCACCAGCCGCAGCACCAGCACCTGCAACACCTTCGCCGGTGACACCAGCAAGGCGATGGCCAGCGGCAGCAGCGTGGCGGCAGTGGGGCCGATGGTGGGCACGAAGGTGAGCAGGCCGCACACCAGCGCGCTCAACAGGGCCAGCGGCACCCCCAGCAGGGCCAGGCCGCCCCAGGTGAGCAGGAACACGCTCACGGCCGAGAGGGTCATCCCCGCCAACCAGCCGCCCAGTGCCTGGCGGCAGTCGCCCAGCAGCGCCTGCATCCGGGGCCGCCCGAAGCGGGGTGTCATCGCCACCACCAGGCGCTGGTGGCTGCGGGGATCCAGGGCCAGCAGGATTGCCAGCAGGGCCATCAGCAACAGCTGAACCGTGGTGTTGGCGGCCCCGCCGGCCAGGCCCAGCACCTGGGACCCCAGCGGTTGCAGCCGGTCCCAGGTGCCGAAGCTCATCAGCTGGCGCTCCAGATCCGGAATCCAGCTCACCTGCGCCGCCAGCCTTCCGAGCCGCTGGGCCAGCACGGGTATCAGCTCGGTGAACTGCTGCACCTGATCAGCCACCTCGGGCAGCAGCAGCTGGGCCACCCCACCGCCAACCAGCAGGATCGCCACCAGCACCAGCAGCAGGGCCAGCGGCCGGTTGAGGGGCACCAGCCGCCGCAGCCAGGTGATCGGCACATCCAGGGCCACCGCCAGCACCACGGCCCCGAAGAGCACCAGCAGCACCCAGCGCAGCTCCCAGGCCAACAGGCCCAGCACCACCAGCGCCAGCGCTCCGAGGATGGCGCGGCCGTTCATGGCGGGCTCTCCAGGGGCCGGCGTTTCTTCCAGGAATCCAGCACGTCGTGGATCAACACCTCCCGGGCCAGCACCTGCAGGCACACTGCCAGCGGCAACGCCAGCAACAGCCCCAGCGGGCCGAACACCACGGTGAACAGCAGCTGGGCCGCCAGGGTGAGGCCAGGCAGCAGCTGGAGCTGGCGGTGCATCACCGAGGGGGTGATCACATAGCTCTCCAGGTTTTGCACGGCCACATAGAGCAGCAGCACCGCCAGCGCCTTCCATGGCGCATCGAGCAGGGCCACCGACATGGGGAAGACAGTGCTGAGGGTGGGGCCGATGTTGGGGATCACATTCAGCAGCCCGGCCAACACCGCATTGGCCGCCACCAGCTTCACGCCCAGAAGCCAGAGCCCCAGGGCCGCCAGGCTGCCCACACACACCGAGCTGATCGCCACCCCCGCCATCCAGGCACTGAGGGCATGGCCGCACAGCACGAGCACCTGGCGGAAGCGCCGCCGATAGAACGACGGCACCAACAGCACCGCCACCTCCCGATAGGCACTGGGCTGGGCCGCGATCATCAGGGCCACCGCCAGCACGAACAGCAGCTGCAGCGCCGCCGTTCCCAGACCACCGGCCAGCCCCAGCAGGCGCAGCAGTCCAACGCCCACCTCCTGGCCCACCCCAGGCACCGGCAGCTTGCCTGGCTGGAGCAGTCCTTCCCGCAGCCAGGCCACGCTGGGATCATGGCTGCCATAGAGCATCTGGCTGGCACCGGCCAGACCCTGGCGTGCCAGGGCGAGCAGCGAGAGCAGGGCAGCCGGCAGCTTCAGCAGCAGCTGACTGAACTGATCCACGAAGGGCGGCAGCACGGCCGTGGCCAGCACCAACACCAACAGCAGCACCAGCAGCAAGGCCAGCACGAGGGCCTGCGGCCGCCCGCAACCGAGCCGCTGGCGCACCAGTCCCACCAGCGTGCAGAGGGCCTGCCCGAGCACGAGGGCCGCGAACAGCAGCAACAGGCTATGGCGCAGCTGCCACAGCAGCACCAGGGCAGCGACAAGAGCCAGCAGGCCCAGCCACTGGCCGAAGCCCATCCCGACGGCGCCGCGCTCGCGCTCAGAGCGCATGGCGGCCCGGGCGATCAGGCCTCGCTGTCGTCGTCTCCGCCAGCCTGGCCCTGGCCCCCGGAAAAGCCCAGATCGTGGCTGTCGGCATACCGCTGGGCAAAGCGCATGAAGCGGTCAAAGTCTTCCACGCTTTTCCAGGTGTAGGTGGCTTCCAGCGCTGAAGCCTTGCCATTCACAAAGCGGGCCTTCACCTCCCGGGTCACCAGCTCACCTTCCTCATCCACCATGAACATGCCGGCGATGTCGCCCATGGTTTCGGGAGCCAGCGCCTCAGGCTCCTCAAACACAAACATCGCCTGACCGGTGCGGCCATCGCGCGAGCGCGTGAGCCGGATATCGGGCACGACCGGTTCATCCACACCGCGGAAGAACTGAATGGCTGCGCCCATGCCGTTCGGGTTAAAAAGCGATCCTAGGCAGTGGCTAGGCCGCTGCCTGCCAGGCCAATAACGCCGCGGCGGCCTGCGGATCGCTCAGTCCGGCGAGCTGCAGCCGTGGCACGGCCGCCCCGCCGCGCTGCTGCACCTCGTGGTCGTAGCAGCGGTCGTAGTAGTCGAGCATCTGGCGGCAGGCCTCCGCCCAGTCTTCCGCGTGGATGGCCTCCAGCGCCCGGGCAGTGCGCTGGGGGCCGAGGCGGCGCGCGATGCGCGCGGTGGCCTGGCGCAGTGGCTCCTGGCCCTGGTGGCCGTACACCTGCACCAGCCGCTCCAGCCGCTCCTCCAGGGGCCGGCAGATCTCAAGAGCCGGCGCGGTTTTCATCTGGCGCCACAGACCGCCCGGGATGCGGCAGCGCCCCACCTGGGCGCTTTCGGCCTCCAGCCAGATGGGCCCGGCCTCCCGCAGCCACCACAGGGCCAGGGCCAGGCGGTTTTCGTAATGCTCGCTGCTGGGCTGGGGCGGCAGACCCAGCCCACCGAAACTGCTGCCCCGGTGATGGGCCAGGCCCTCCAGATCCACCACCGCCACCCCGCGTTCAGCCAGAGCGTGCAGCAGGTCGGTTTTGCCGGTGCCAGTGCGACCAGCAAGAACGCGCAGGGGCCAGGGCTGCTCAAACAGCTCCAGCGCCCAGCGCCGATAGGCCTTGTAGCCCCCCGCCAGCAGCTGCACGGGCAGGTTGAGCACGCCCGCCAGCCAGGCCACGCTGCCGGAGCGCATGCCGCCACGCCAGCAGTGCAGCCGCAGCACCGCGCCGGGTTCGCGGCCCGCCAGCACCTGGCGCAGGCCACAGCCCAGCTGCTCCAGGCGCGGTCCCACCAGCCGCAGCCCCAGGCTCACCGCCTGCTGGCGGCCCTGCCGCTTGTAGGCCGTGCCCACCTCCGCCCGTTCGGCGTCGGAAAACAGGGGCAGATTGATGGCGCCGGGAATATGGCCCTGGGCGAATTCCGCGGGGCTGCGCACATCCACCACCGGCCCGCGCATCGTGAGAAAGGCTTCCACCCCGCTGCCGCGCATCACCTCGGGGCCCTCGGGGCCGGATCTCTGCTGACATAGTGGGCCCACGCTGGCTCCCGCTCAGGCTCGGCACTTCATGCTCTCCGGTGCTCCGGTTACCGTCACGGTTACTCCCCAGGCCCTGCTGGATCGCTTTCAGGCCGGCAGCGACCGGCAGCGCCGCAGCCTGCTGAGCCAGGTGTTCCAGCGCAGTGACGAGCTGCTGCCGCTGATTCCCGATCACGTGGCGGGGCTCGATGCCACCGGCGATGACTGGGCCGCCGGCGTCCTGATCCAGCTGCTGGTGAGCAGCAACGAGGCCAACCGCGACGCCTTTCTGCGCCGCTATCCCGACGGCTGGCTGGCCACCGCGAGTGCCGCCGGCCTCGACTACGGCCCGCTGCAGAGCCAGCTGATGCTGCAGAACTACGAGGAGGCCGACCGGCTCACCAGTGCCCATCTGCGCGAGCTGGCCGGCTCCGCTGCTGTCAAGCGCGGCTACGTGTATTACAGCGAGGTGCCGGCCATCCCCTCCGCCGACCTCGACAGCCTCGATCGGCTGTGGGTCTGCTTTTCGCGCGGCCGCTTTGGCTTTTCGGTGCAGGGGCGGTTGCTGGCCAGCCTCGGGGGCCGCTGGGACAAGCTCTGGCCCCGCCTGGCCTGGAAAACCGACGGCCGCTGGACCCGCTACCCGGGGTCCTTCCAGTGGAGCATCAAGGCGCCGGAAGGCCACATGCCCTTGGTGAACCAGCTGCGCGGTGTGCGCCTGATGGATGCCTTGCTGCAGCATCCGGCCCTGCAACGGCGGATCACGGCCTGAGGGCGCCGTCCCGGCTGCGGGGTAGCTTTTTTCTCGAATCCGTCACTGGATGCGCACCATGCCTCTGCGCTCCGACGCCCCGTGCGCGACGGTCACCGGTATCGCTGCGCTCCCCTGGCCCACGGCCCGCTGGAGCGACTTCATCACCCCCTCCACCCTGCAGCTGGCGCCGCTGCTGGAGCTCCTGCTGGAGCCGCTGCGCTGCGCCCGGCTGCAGGCCCAGGTGCGCTTGGGGCTGCAGGAGGCGCTGGTGAATGCCGTGCGCCACGGCAACGGCAACGACCCGGCCAAGTGCCTGCGGATCCGCCGCATTGAAACACCGTGCTGGTGGATCTGGCAGGTGCAGGACGAAGGTGACGGTCTGCCCCACGAGGCCCGCTGCGGCCGGCTTCCCGACCAGCGCGACGCCACCGGCGGCCGTGGTCTGTTCCTGATCCACCAGTGCTTCGATGATGTGCGCTGGAGCCGCCGCGGCAACCGCCTGCAGCTGGCGGTGCTGCGGGAGCGGCGACGGGCTGATCTGTTCAGCGGCGGTGGCTGGGGCAGCCCGGATCACTGAGTTCGGCCTTCAACCAAGCCAGGCTGTGCTCCAGCAGGGCGATGGCCTGCTCCCGGGCGGCGGTGGGGGCTAAGGCCGTGGGGTCGTCGCCGGAGAGCAGCTGCACCAGCGCCGCACTGATCTGTTCGGCAGCGCGGCGCGGCCGCTGCCGCTTGAGGGCATGCCAGTCGCGATCGCCGATACTCAGGCTGCGCTGCAGGGCCACTGCCTGCTCCCGGGCACCCTCGGGCCAGCCGCTTTGGGCCGTGGGCTGCGGGGCCGACTGGGTCACTGGACGCTGGCATGGGCTGGGGGGCATCCTGGCGCCAGTTGCTGCGGAGCGGGTGGGGCGTTCATCGGGCGACCGATCGACGGGCCAGGGGCCCGCACGCCTGCTGCACGTGCTCGATGCTCTCTATACCCAGGCGTCGCTGGCCCAGCGCAGCAGCGGCGTGCAGCGGCGGCGGGAGCGCCAGCGCCTGGCCCTGGCCCAGAGGCTGCTGGATCCGCTGCCGCCGGAACTGGCCCAGCCCCGGCGCGTCGAGCTGTTGTTCTGGCGCTGCCTGCGCTGGGGAACGCTGGGCCTGCTGATTGCCTGGTTATTGCGCCGCTGAGGACGCGGCGGGTTTGCGGGCAGCCCACACCCGGCTCATTCTGTGGGCGTCCGCCCACTCTCATGCCGGCTTAGCGCCCAGGGGCCCGCCCAGTCTCGTTACCATTACCACCAAGAACTGCGAGATTCGATGGCCGTCGCCTACCCCCGCAAAGTGCTTAACAGCATCGACCCTCGCGAGATGATGGCCAATGTGGTGAAGGAGCGCAAGCTGCAGGTGCTGTTCCTCAACAGCTACCGCTTCAACGAGCAGCGCTCCTGCCTGGAGCTCACCACCCTGATCGAAGCCCTCGACGGCAACCCGCGCGAGCTCGTGCGCGACCTCTCCCATCACATCAGCGATGAGGCCCGCCACGCCGTCTGGCTCACCGATCTGCTGTACGAGATGGGTGAGGAGATCGCCAACCTGCCCAGCGGCTCCTACATCGATGAGCTCAACCGCCTGTTCGACAAGAGTGGCGGTGAGGTGCAGCAGGAAGACGGCCTGATCGCCGTGCTGGCTTCGATCAACGCCACTGAGAAACGCGGCTGCCAGGCCTTCTCCGCCCACATCAACGCCCTCAAGCACGCCCCCGACACTGACGAGAACCGCGCCATCCGCGCCACCCTCGAGAAGATTCTTCCCGAGGAAGCCGCCCACGTGAGCTGGGGCAGCCGCTGGCTCGGCCGCATCGCCGCCCGCAGCGCCGCCCACCGGGAGCGGGTGAATGCCGCCAAGCGCAAATACGCGATGATCGAGCACGCCGCCTTTGAGGCCGGCATGGACATCATGGCCGGCGCCGAACTGCGCCGCCTCGGCAATCTCGTGGAGATCGCCAATACCCTGCCCGTCTGGGAGCGGCCTGCCTACCTGCTGGAGCGCCTGCCCCAGGCCCTGCTCTCCCAGGATCTGCAGAAGTCGCGGGTGCTGGCGGCCCGGCGGGTGTGGGAGGAGAAGCCAGAGGAGTTGGTGAACACCTTCATTCCGATGTTTCTCAAGGGCCTTCAGAACCTGCGGCCTTCCCTGGCGGCCCAGGCCTGAGGCTGGCGATCACGGCGCGGAGGGAATCCAGCTCCGAGCCGCTGCGGCCGCTGAAACCCAGCAGCACCTGGTTGGTGGCTCTTCCTACTTCATCGACATCCTGGTGTTGATGAAGTCTTCGCTGAACACGCCGCCGGCCAGCAGGTAGTCCTTGTCGGCATCCAGGGCCTCCAGGGCACCGTGGAGATCCTGGCCAGCTCCTCGGCGAAGAGTTCGAAGAGATCCACGTCCGTGCCGTCACCCGGATCGATCTGGTTCTTGATGCCGTCGAGGCCGGCCACCAGCATCGCCGCGAAGCCCAGGTAGGGGTTGGAGAGGGCATCGCCGGAGCGGAACTCCAGGCGCTTGCTTGTAGCTGTTGGTGGTGGGGTCGGTGAAGGCCAGGAAGCTGGGGACTTGCCTGAGCAGGCCACCGATGGACCAGCGCGCGGTCTGGGACAGGTTGGCTTAGGTGCCCTCACCGAAGAGCGGATCCGCCGCCCTAGCGAGAGGGGCCATCAAAAAAGCCTCGGCCGGGCCGGGGCTCAAGGGTGTTCAACCCACCCGGCTCCAGCTCACCACAGGCCGCGGACAGCTCCTGGCGGCGGAGTGCGGGGGGCGCTCAGCTCAGCGGCGGACGCCTGGGCGGTGCGCTGCTGGATGCAGGCCGGCGTGGTGGCGTACCAGCTCAGCAGAGATGTTTCCTGGGCGCTGGTGCCGTTGCTGATGCAGGCCTTCATCGGCCCCTGCAGGCGCTGATCGGTGGGCAGGTTGGCCATCATTCCGTAGCCGGAGAGTTGGCCATCGGCCGAGTCGGCGATGATCGCACTGCGCACGGCCTGCACCTGGTTGGTTTGGCTGCGGTAGGGGGTGTAATTGTTGCCTCCCAAGCCTTCCTGAATGAAGGCCACCCCTTCCGGGGAATAGAGGTAGTTGGCCACGGCGGCCACGTCCACGCTGTGCTGCTGTTGCAGGGCAGCCTGAAGATCATCGCGGCTCCAACCCGATCCGTTCTTCAGATCGTCGGGAACGGGGTTGTCGATGATGTCGCTCCCACCCAGCGGCAGCAGCGTGTTGGAGCGCACGGCGCCACCGCTCACAGCACGCGCGGTGAGGCGCACATTGCCAGGGGCCGGGGGACCTTGCGCGGAGGTGCCGGGCAGCTGAAAGGAGGGCGACTGCGGCATGGCCAGGCTGGGTACAGCCAAGGTGCCCAGCAGAACACTGAGGCCGATGAGGGAGAGAGGCTTGCGCATGGGAACTGTGAATCCGGTCGACAGTCCCGGTATGCCGAGGGCAGGCGCTGACGGACCCGCCACGCTACGGATGTCGCTCGTATTGGTGCTGGGTTCGCCGCGAGCAGAAGCTCGGGCGTCCCGGCTTTCGATTTCCTTCAGATCTGAGCAGGCTCGTTGCCGGTTCAGCCCCTGGTCGCTCCCTCGCTCGCCCTGTTGATGCCGATCGCCGGCGTGATGACCCGGCCGGTGCGCGATAACCACCTGGCTATTGCTATCCCATGGGCGTCGGGCACTCCGGTGCATGCCGCCCATGACGGCCAGGGAGGCGCCTGCATGTCGTCTGCCCAGCGATCGGCCTGATCCCTTGGATCAGCAGGCTGGTGTCGACGCGGGATCAGGCGTCGTAGTACATCACGAATTCGTGGGGGTGGGGCCGCTGGCGCAGCTGCTGCACCTCCTCGTATTTCAGGGCGATCCAGTTGTTGATGAAGTCTTCGGTGAAGACGCCACCGGCCAGCAGGTAGTCCTTGTCGGCGTCGAGGGCCTCCAGGGCGCCGTTGAGCGAGGCGGGCACCGTGGAAATCCGGGCCAGTTCCTCGGCGGAGAGCTCAAACAGGTCCACGTCGGTGCCGTCACCGGGATCGATCTGGTTGTTGATGCCGTCGATGCCGGCCATCAGCATGGCGGCAAAGCCCAGGTAGGGATTGGAGAGGGCGTCGCCGGATCGGAACTCCAGGCGTTTCGCCTTGGGGCTTGGGCCGGTGAGCGGGATGCGCACGGCGGCCGAGCGGTTGCCCTGGGAGTACACCAGGTTCACCGGAGCCTCAAAACCCGGCACCAGGCGCTTGTAGCTGTTGGTGGTGGGGTTGGTGAACGCCAGGAAGCTGGGGGCGTGCTTCAGCAGACCACCGATGTACCAGCGCGCGGTCTGGGAGAGGTTGGCGTAGGTGCCTTCACCGAAGAACAGGGGCTGGCCGCCTTTCCAGAGGCTCTGGTGCACGTGCATGCCGCTGCCGTTGTCGGCAAACACCGGCTTGGGCATGAAGGTGGCCGTCTTGCCATACTTCTTGGCAATGTTGCGCACCACGTACTTGTAGATCATCACGTTGTCCGCTGCGCTGATCAGCTCGGCGAACTTGATTCCCAGCTCGTGCTGGGCAGTGGCCACTTCGTGATGCTGCTTCTCGATCGGCACCCCGAGGGAGCCCATGGTGAGCAGCATTTCGCTACGCATGTCCTGCAGCGTGTCGTTGGGGGCAACAGGGAAGTAGCCCTCCTTCAGCTGGATCTTATAGGCTAGGTTGCCGCCCTCTTCAATGCGGGCGGTGTTCCAGGGGGCCTCAATCGAATCGACGCTGTAGAAGCTGCTGCCGCTGCTGGAGATGTAGCGGACGTCGTCGAAGATGAAGAACTCAGGCTCCGGACCGAAATAGGCGGTGTCGGCGATCCCGGTGGAGGCCAGGTAATCGAGGGCCTTCTGGGCCAGGGCGCGGGGGCAGCGGGCGTAGGGCTTGCCGCTGCGGGGCTCCTGAATCGAGCAGATCAGGCTGAGGGTCTTATGGCTGTAGAAAGGGTCGATCCAGGCGGTATTCGGATCCGGCACCATCGCCATGTCCGATTCGTTGATGGCTTTCCAGCCACGAATCGAGGAACCGTCGAAGGCCACGCCATCGGTGAAGGCATCGGCATCGATCAGGTCTTTGCAGACCGTGAGGTGCTGCCACTTGCCGTGCAGGTCAACGAACTTCAGGTCGATCAGCTCGATGCCGTCGTCCTGAATCATGCGCAGGACGTCCTGAGCTGTTTTGGCCATGACGATTGTGGAAATAGGCCGCCCGGGAGGCGGTTTGGCCGGAACGTACGGAGCGCCCTGGGGGTCACTTTGTAGCAGCTGTAACCAAATTGCCGGCTAGCGGGGCGATCCGCTTGCGTAACCGTTTCTGTCAGATTCGCCAGATCGCAGCCCACAACAGGGTTTTGCCCGATCACCAGTGCTAAGTTCCGCTCCAGGTGCCCCACCTTCCGCCAGCCATGCGCGATGCCATCACCGGTCTGATCGGCCGCTACGACCAGCTGGGCCGTTATCTCGACCGCGACGCGATGGACAACATCGCCACCTATCTCTCCGAATCAGCGCTGCGTCTGGCGGCGGTGGAGCTGATCAACGCCGAAGCCACCGGGATTGTGCGTGAAGCCTCCCAGCGGCTCTGGCTTGAGGATCCCGAGTTGATCCTTCCCGGCGGCAACGCCTACACCACCCGCCGACTGTCGGCCTGTCTGCGGGACATGGACTACTTCCTGCGCTACGCCAGCTACGCCCTGATCGCCGGCGACAACACCATCCTCAACGAGCGCGTGCTCAACGGTCTCGACGACACCTACAAGAGCCTGGGGGTACCCACCGGCCCCACCGTGCGCTCGATCGCGCTGATGGCTGATGTGGTGTGTGAACTACTGGCCGATGCCGGGATCACCAATGCCGCAGTGGTGCGCCGCCCCTTCGAGCATCTCTGCCGCGGTCTGGCCGCCAGCAATGTGCGTGCCCGCTGACCGCGTCCACACGCTTCCTCTGCGTAATCTCCCCACTCCCTCCCCGCCTCACTTGGCCCAGACCCAGCCGCTGCACCCTGTGTCCTCCACCCATCGCCGGCGGCTGGATCCGATCGCCACTCCCGACCGTCTGTTGCTGGGCCCCGGGCCATCGAACGCCCATCCCACGGTGCTGCAGGCCCTGAGCCGCACGCCGATCGGCCACCTCGATCCGCTCTATGTGGAGCTGATGGGCGAGGTGCAGGAGCTGCTGCGCTACGCCTGGCAGACCGACAACCGGCTCACGATCCCCATGAGCGGCACGGGGAGCGCCGCCATGGAGGCCACGCTCGCCAACACCGTCGAGCCGGGCGACAAGGTGCTGGTGGCAATCAAGGGCTACTTCGGCCTGCGGCTGGCCGACATGGCTGGCCGCTATCGCGCCGAAGTGGTCACGATCGAGCGCCCCTGGGGTGAGGCCTTCAGCCTGGAGGAGCTCGAAGAGGCTCTGGCCACCCATCGCCCGGCGATCCTGGCGATGGTGCATGCCGAAACCTCCACCGGCATCTGCCAGCCGATGGAGGGCATCGGTGATCTCTGCCGCAAATACGACTGCCTGCTGCTGCTCGACACCGTCACCTCCCTGGGCGGGGTGCCGCTGTTCCTCGATGCGTGGAAGGTGGATCTGGCCTACAGCTGCAGCCAGAAGGGCCTGAGCTGCCCCCCTGGCCTGGGCCCCTTCACCATGGGCCCTCGCGCCGAGGCCAAGATGATGGCCCGCCAGGGCAAGGTGCCGAACTGGTACCTGGATGTGACCCTGCTCAATCAGTACTGGGGCTCCGACCGCGTGTATCACCACACGGCGCCGGTGAACATGAACTTCGGCATGCGCGAAGCCCTGCGCCTGCTGGCCGATGAGGGCCTTGAGCAGGCCTGGGCCCGTCACCGCAGCAACGCCGAGCGTCTCTGGGCTGGGCTGGAGTCGCTGGGTCTGGAGCTTCACGCGCCCGAACATCTGCGCCTGCCCACCCTCACCACCGTGCGCATCCCGGAGGGGGTGGATGGCAAGGCCTTCTCGCTGCACCTGCTGAACAAGCACGGCATCGAGGTGGGTGGTGGCCTCGGTGCCCTCGCCGGCAAGGTGTGGCGCATCGGTCTGATGGGCTATAACAGCCGGCCCGAGAACGTCGACCGGCTGCTCAATCTGTTCGACACCGAGCTGCCTGCCTTCAAGCCCCAGGCCGAGCGGCCCGTCGCTGCCGCCGCTGCCTGAACCAGGCCGCCAGCTGCTCACTGGCCGTCTCTGCCTCCACGCCGCCCAGCACCCGCATGTGGTGATGGGCACTTGGGTGGTCGGCCAGGTTCAGGCAACCCCCCAGGGCGCCGCGCTTCGGGTCACCGGCGCCGTACACCACCGTGCCCATGCGCGCCTGCACCAGCGCTCCGGCGCACATCGGGCAGGGCTCCAGGGTCACCAGCAGGGTGCAGTGGTTCAGCCGCCAGTCGCCCAGCAGCCGTGCGGCCTGGTTGAGGGCCACGATCTCCGCATGGCCGAGCGGATCGTTGACCCGATGGCGGCGGTTGCGTCCCCAGCCGATGCAGCGCCCCTGCCGATCAAGCACCGCGGCCGCCACCGGAATCTCCCCCTGCTCACCGGCAGTCGCCGCATGGCGAAGCAGCCGGCGCATCCACAGGCTGTAGCGCTGCAGCTCTTGCGGATCGACAGGGTTGGGAGCCATCACAGCTGGGGCACCGCCAGCGCAACGGGGGCGCTTCAGCCTCGCAGGCGACAATGACCGTTCCTGACCCACCGCCGTTGGCGAGCGCGCCATCCGTTCCGCGGGCCTGCCAGCCCATCGGCGCCTTCCCGGCTCCCGATCAGTTCGACCCCCAGCTGGCGCTCTTTCTGGAGCGGGCCTGCGAGCAGCTCGCGCGTTGGCTTGGCACCGCTGCCGCACGCTCGCCGCTGCCGGCTCTCAGCGTGCTGCCCCAGGTGGAGCTGCAGGCCAGCGGCCTCACGGCTGAAGCACTGCTGGCCGATCTGCAACTGGTGATGGATGGGGCCTACAACCCCAACCACCCCGGCGCCCTGGCCCATCTCGATCCACCACCGCTCACGGCCTCGATCGCCGCCGATCTGGTGTGCGCCGGGCTCAACAACAACCTGCTGGCCGAGGAACTCTCCCCAAGCCTCAGCCACCTGGAGCGGCGGCTCTGCGCCTGGCTGGCCCAGCGTTTGGGTCTGCCGGCCGGCAGTGGCGGAGTGGCGGCCAGCGGCGGCAGCCTCTCCAATCTGATGGCCCTGGTGACGGCGCGCAGCGCATCAGGGCTGGCCACCCGCCCTGATGCGGTGGTGTTGGCCAGTGCCGACGCGCATGTGTCGCTGGCCAAGGCGATCACCGTGATGGGGCTGCCTCCTGAGGCCCTCATTCAGCTGCCTGTGGATCGCAGCGGCGCCCTGGATGCAGAGATGCTGGCTGAGCGGCTGACCGAGCTGCACCGCCAGGGAACGCCGGTGATCGCGGTGGTGGCGACAGCCGGCACCACCGTGCGCGGCGCCGTGGATCCGCTGGAGCCCATCGCCGCGCTCTGCAGAAGCCACGGGGTGTGGCTGCATGTGGATGGGGCGATCGGGGCGGTGTTCGGGATGATTGCCCACCACCGCCAGCGGGTGGCGGGGCTGGAGCACGCCGATTCGATCACGGTGAATCCCCAGAAGCTGCTGGGCATCACCAAAACATCGTCACTGCTGCTGCTGGCGGAACCAGCCCAGCTGCAGCGGACCTTCGCCACGGGGCTTCCCTACATGGAGCCGAGCTGGGGCGGCGGCCATGGCGGCGAATGCGGCCTGCAGGGCACCCGAGCGGGCGAGGTGCTCAAGCTCTGGCTCGGTTTGCGTCAGCTGGGGCTGGAGGGTATCGCCGGCGTCCTGGATGGCGCCATCGCCCGGCGCCGTCTCCTGGAGAACCAGCTGGCCTGCGAGGGCCTGGAGCTGCGCGGCGGGCGCCTGCATCTGCTGGCGTTCACGCCGGCGGGATTGTCCGCGGACGCAGCGGCCCGTTGGAGCCAGCAGATCCGCCAGCACCTACTGGCTGAAGGCCTGATGCTCTCGCGGCCGCTCTACAGGGGCCGGCACCATCTCAAAGCCGTGCTCGGCAACCCCCACACCCAGACCGCCCAGCTCGAGCGGCTCGCGGCACTGGTGCATACCTCGCTGTCTTGCCATGACTGATCCCCAATCCCCCAGCCCCCGCAGCCGCTGGGTTGCGATCGTCACCGGTGCGCTGTCGATCCTGATCGGGGTGGCTTATCTGGCCCTGGTCACCGTGCTGGATCGTCCCGGTCCACTGCTGCCGCCGCCGCCCGAGGCCCTCGGGGCGGCAGCTGCCGTTGCAGTGGCGCCACCACGCGCCTGACGGCGAGATCCAGGAAACGACGCAGGGCACCGTCGCGGCGGCTCAGGTCGTACTGCTCCTGCACCACCTCCTGCACCCCGCCATCGCCCCAGCTCTGGTTCTGCTCGAAGTAGCGGATGAAGCTCAGGCCCGCCACGCGGGTGAGCCAGGCCGCGCCAACGGCCTGGATGGCCCTGCCGACGAGGGCTGCCGGCAGGGTCACGGCCATGGCGGCACTCAACAGGCTCACCCCGCCCTTCACCAGACCAAGGGCGGCGAGGGTTCGACCCACCGACCAGGCCAGCTCCTGGGCATCGTCACGGCTGAGGCTGATGCCGTACACCTTGCCGGTTTCCAGCACCATCTGGGCGTTCACCGCAGCGGCTCCGAGCAGGTCCACCCCTGGCAGGGGGGTCACCGCCACCACGCCGGCGCTGATCCACATCGTGCGGTCCACCACAGCGACGGCGTCGGATCGGCGTTGGCGGGCCAGCAGGTTGCGGCTGGCTTCCCCCAGGCGGCGGCATTGCAGCAGCAGGTTGTCGGCAATCAGTTCCTCACCATCGGCGTGCAGCACCTCGGCGATGCGCCGCACCAGCGCCTCCACCTCCGGCTCCGGCTGCAGCGGCCGCTGACCGGGCCGCGGAATGCTCTGCGGTGCAGCCGCCGCAGGCACCACATCGCTGGGCTCGATCCGGCCCAGGGTGCGCTGGCGCAGCAGCAGCAGCAGCCGCGCTTCCTCCTGCTCGCCGCGCAGGTCGCACTTGTTGAGCACCAGCATCAGCCGCTTGCCCAGCCCCGCCAGCGCCTCGAACACCTCGCGCTCGGCCGCCCGCAGGTCACCGTCCACCACGAGCACCAGCAGGTCGGCGCGGCTGGCCTGCTCCCGGGCCAGCCGCTCACGCCGCTCGCCGGCATCGCCGGCCTCCAGGATCCCCGGGGTATCCACCAGCCAGACAGCCCGCTGCAGGCCCCGCAGCCGCAGCCGGTAGCGCTGGCTGCCGGCTGTGCTGCCCATCGCGGCCCCCACCTCGCCCACCAGCTCGCGCAGGAGCGCGCGGATCAACGACGTTTTCCCGGTGGAGCCGGTGCCAAACACCACGATCTGCAGATCGCCCCGCTCCAGCGCAGCGGTCATGCGCTCCCGCTCCTGACGCAGCACCTCCCGCTCCACGGCATCGCGCACCTGAGCCAGGGTGCGATCGATCGCTTCAAGATTGCGGGCAGCGGCTTCGCGGCGGTTGGCGGAGCGCTCGGCCGGGGGCGGTTGGCGCCCGGTTCGGCCCTGGGAGGCGCTCGGCGGCGGCTGGCGCCGCAGCCACGCGGGCAGCAGGGGCTCGATCCAGGGGCGCAGCAGCGGCCAGCCGATCTGCAGGGCGCCGGCCAGCACCAGCAGCAGCAGGATCAGCAGCACAGGCCCCACCAGCGGGTAGGGCAGCACGGCACTGAGCTGCCAGGTGAGCTGGTTGATCAACTGCAGCACCATCCCCAGGCCGATCAGCCCCAGCAGCGCCGCCCCGGCCAGCAACCACAGGCGGGCAGGGAGTTTCAAGGGGTTCAGCCGGCTGCGCGGATGATCTCGCTCCAGAGCCCGGCGGCAAGGCCGCTGCTGGATCGGGTGGGGCTGTTGTCGTCGTTGCCGAGCCAGATGCCGATCACCCAGTGGCGGCGGGGCTCGTAGCCGATGAACAGCAGGTCGCGGGCCTCGTTGGTGGTGCCGGTCTTACCGCCCTCCAGGCCACCGAGGTAGGCGGCCTGGCCGGTGCCAGCGCGCACCACGGCCCGCAGCAGCCGCTGCATGGCCTCAGCCGTGGCGGGCTTCACCACCTGACGGCCGGGATTGCTGGTGGCCTGGCCCGCCGCCGCATTCTGGCGGCAGCGCTCAGGTGACTGCCCCTTGCAGGTTTCGGCGTCGGTGAGGCGGCGGACCGTGGTGGGCGGATGCCAGAGGCCATTGTTGGCCACGGCAGCGTAAGCGCTGGTGAGCTCCAGCAGCGTCACCTCGCTCTGGCCCAGAGCCAGCCCTGGCACCGCCGCCAGGGGTGTGGTGATGCCCAGATCACGGGCCTTCTGCACCACCGCATCGAGCCCCACACGCTGGGTCAGCCGCAGGGCGGCGGTGTTGCTGCTGCTGGCAAAGGCTGAAGAGAGGCTGAGGCTGCCAGCGCAGGTGCTGGCAAAGGACTGACCGCGCCAGGTGAACGGGCTGCAGCTGACCCCATCGCCGGGGCGCATCCCCTTATCGAGGGCCGCCAGATAGGGGAACAGCTTGAAGGTGCTGCCGGGCTGGCGCAGGGCCATCGAGGCCCGGTTGAACTGGCTCTGGCGGTAGTCGCGACCCCCCGCGATCGCCAGAATGCCGCCGTTGCGGCTGTCGAGCACCACCACCGCCCCTTCACCCACGCCCAGTCCCTTGCTGCTGTTAAGCCGCTGGCGCAGCAGCCGCTCCACCACCACCTGCAGCTGCGGGTCGAGGTGGGTGTCGATCAGGAAGTTGCCCTCGGTGGCCACATCCACCCCCACCAGGCGCTCCAGATCGCGGCGCACCTGGTCGCTGTAGAAGGGGGCGCGGCGGCGCTGCTGGCTGGCGCGGCAGGCCTGGGGCGAGAGCTGAATCGGGCTGCGCCGGGCACTGCGGGCCCGGTCGGGGCTGATCCGGCCGTTGTCGGCCATCTTGCTGAGCACCTGGTTGCGGGAATCCAGGGCAGCCTGGGAATCGAAGCAGGGGTCGTAGCCGTTGGGAGAGGGCAACAGCCCCACCAGCAGGGCGGCCTCTTCAAGCTTCAGCTCCTTGGCGGGCTTGCCGAAGTAATGCCGCGAGGCGTCTTCAAAGCCCCAGCCCACTCCCAGATACACGCGGTTGAGGTAGCTCAGCAGCAGGTCGCGTTTGCTGAAGCGGGCCTCCAGCTGCAGGGCCACCAGCAGCTCGCGCCACTTGCGCTCCAGGGTTTCGCCCTCACCCACCTCATCGGGATAGAGGCTGCGGGCCAGCTGCTGGGTGAGGGTGCTGCCGCCCTGCAGCACCCGGCCGCCCACCAGGTTGGTAAGCAGGGCGCGGGCCGTGCCCACCGGATCCACGCCGGGATGCCACCAGAAACGGCTGTCTTCGCTGGAGAGCAGCGCATCGATGAGCAGCCCTGGGTAGTGACGCAGTCCATCGGGTTCGCGGTGATCGAGGGCGTCAGCTGAGCTGATCGGCTTGCCCTGGCGGTCGTAGAGCACCAACGGACCGCGCACGGTGGCCAGGCTGCCGCGGATCGGCATCTGCGCCACCGAGAGGCCCAGCAGGAGCAGCCCACCCCCGGCGAGCGTGGCCACGACGGCACTGAGCCCGCGGCCGATCCGCTGCAGCTTGGGCGCGGGGCGTCGCTGAAAGTCGAGCTCCGGCAACCCGGCCTGCTGGCTGGGACCAAACCGCACCCGATCCCCATCGGCCAGCAGCAGCGCTTGCACGCGCCGACCCCGCCACCAGAGGCCATTGGTGGAGCCCCGGTCGCCCAGCAGCCAGGCATGGCCCCGCTGCTCCAGCAGGGCATGGTCGCGGCTCACGGCCTGATGCTCGAGGGCGATCTGGCAGTCGCTGCCCCGGCCCACGCGGTAGGCACCACCATGTAATGGCACACGGCGCGGCGCCGTGCCTGGCACATCCACCACCACCTGGGCCTCACCCGGGGTGCTGAGCTCCTGCCAGAGCTGCAGCAGGCGGCGGCGCCAGGGCTCGAGCACCGGAATCCTCATCGCCCCTCACCGGACTGGGGCCCGAGCACATCGATCACCAGGCAGAGCACCGCCAGGTTGATCGCCACATCGGCCAGGTTGAACACCGGGAAGTGGATCGGCACCAGAGCCAGAAAATCCACCACGGCGCCGCTGCGCCAGCGGTCGATTCCGTTGCCGGCCGCGCCACCCAGCAGGAATGCGGCGCCCAGCAGACGACTGAGCGGCAGGCTCGCCTGGCGCTGCAGCCACACCACGGCAGCCACCACCACCACCAGGCTCACCACACCCAGACCCGTCGCTCCGCCGCTGAACAGGCTGAAGGCCGCGCCGGTGTTGAAGGTGAGCGAGAGATCCAGCAGCCCCGGGATGAACGGCCGGGGCCCCCCGGCCAGGGCCTGCAGCGCCCAGACCTTACTGATCTGATCCAGCAGCACCACCACCAGGGCCAGCCCATAGGCCGCCAGGCGGCGCCAGAGAAGTCTGCTGCGCACGGTCGTCACGCTGCGTTTCACGACTCGATCAGCAGCAGCTTGCGCAATGCCAGGGCCGCCAGCGCCACCGCGCAGCACAGCAGCAACTGGGGCACCAGCGGAGCCAGGCTGTAGCTGAACAACAGCGCCACCAGCAGATTCGGACCCCAGCGCCCAGCCAGGGCACCGAGCAGCAGGTTGGCGATACCGCAGAGCTGGAGCGCCGCGAGCCCCACCACCGCCGCACCGGCCAAGTTGAGCACATCGTTCATGCCCGACTGGCGGGCCAGCTTGCCGGTGAGCCAGGCGGCGGGGAGGAAACCGGCCAGATAGCCGAAGCCAGGATCCAGCAGGTAGGCGCCGCCGCCGCCGCCCTGGAACACGGGCAACTGGAACAGCCCCAGGCTGATGTAGGCCACCGCCGCCAGCAGGGCGCTGCGAGGGCCACACACCAGGGCGGTGAGCAGCAGCGCAGGCACCTGCAGGCTGATCGGCAGGGCCAGCAGCCGCAGACCGCCGTCCTCGGAAGGCAACGGCACCCCGGCCTGAATGAGGCCGCCCACCATGATCAGCAGCAGGCCGGCGATGGCGCCGCTCCAGGTGGCAAGGGCCCGCACAGACGCCAAGGTGAATGGCGACCATTCTGCGTGCCCCATGACCACAGACTCCAACACGCCCGAACTCCAGCGCTCGCTGCCGGTTGGGGCGTCGGTGCGGCTGACGTTGCGGCCCACCTACCTCAAAACAGCCGATCCGATGCCGATGCTGCGGCCACCGGATCTGATCGATCAGGGCGAAGTGGGGGTGGTGGTGGGCCTGCGACCGCTGGAGCAACGGGCGGTGCGCTTCCGGCGCGGCACCTTTCTGCTGGAGGCCTCACACCTCGAAGCTGCCGACGCCGGCTGAAGCCTGGCTCCACACCCCAGCGGCAGCCTCCAGGGCCGGCGCAGGCCCGCAGAGACTGAGGCGTGGCGCCTGAAGTTGGCGGTTGGCGGCCTCCAGCAGGTCGGCCGCGCTGAGCTGCTCGGCCCGCGCCAGGCAGTCGCTCACATGGGTTTCCGGTAGTCCGTGGCTGAGCACCAGGGCCATGCGGTCAGCGATCTGGCCGCAGGTCTGACGGCCCATGGCGTCCTGCCCCTTGAACTTGGCCTTGGCCAGCGCCAGCTCCTCGTCGCTCAGGGGCGTGGAGAGCAGGCACTGCCACTCCTCCTGTAGAGCGGCTGTGGCTTCGGCGGCCCGCTCCAGAGAGGTGGAGAGATGCCACACAAACGGGGTGGCGCCGCGCCGCGCCGGCATGTGTACGCCCACGTCATAAGCCAGACCGCGCTCCTCGCGCATCGCCACAAACAAGCGGCTCGACATGCCGAGGCCCAGGTGGGCCTGAAGCAGCCGCAGCGGCACACCATCGGGATGGCTGAGGGGCACCGTGGCGCAGCCCTGCATCAGCACCAGCTGCTCGGTGTCCTGCTCCAGGCAGGCCAGGCGCTCTCCCAGCTGGGCAGCGGGACCGGGTTCGGCCGTCGGCAGCTGGCTGCGCCAGGGCCGAGCATCCAGATCCGCCCGCAAGGCGGGCAGCAGCCCTGGAGCCAGCTCGCCGCACAGCACAAGCACCGCCCCCGCCTCGCCCAGACGGGCCACCTGGGGCGATAACTGGTCGGCGCCGATGGCCTCCAGTTCCGCCTCCACCCCCAGCGGGTCGTGGCCGTAGGGGCCAGCGCCGAACAGCTGCTGGCGCAACTGGTCGTGGGCGAGCTGGAACGGGTCCTCCCGCTGGCGCTGCAGGGTCTGCAGGTTCAGCTGGCGCTCCAGCTCGATCTGGTCGTGATCGAGGCGCGGATCCCGCACCATGGCCAGTAGCAGGGGCACCAGGACTTCGGCGTCGTCGCTGGCGCACTTGAGACTGATGGCCAGGTGATCTTCACCAGCCTCGGCGCGCAGCGCTGCGCCGCAGCCCTCCACCAGATCCGCCAGGGCCTCGGCGTCCAGGTTGCCGCAGCCGCGGGTGAGCAGGCCCGCCAGCAACTGGGCCGCGCCGCGCTGCCCCTCGGGATCGGCACTGCTGCCACCCCGCAGCCACAGCCGCGCCGCCAGCACCTGGGGCCCACGGCGCTCGTGCACCCGCAGCGGCAGGCCGCCCGGCAGCTGGTGGTGCCGCCAGGCCATCGCTGGGCTGTGGCTCATGCCGGCACCCCCTGCACCACACAGGCGCGGCTGGGATCAAGCAGTGGCAGCAGCTGGCTCTGCAGCGCTGCCGCACTCCACTGATCCAGCAGCTCCAGGGGCTGCTGCAACGGTTGCTCCCGCCCCCAGAGGGCATTGCTGCCGATCAACCCCGCCAGCCCGCCGGCCGACTCCAGCCCGAAGCGATAGCCATTGGCCACCAGGCGACGGCAGCGCTGCCATTCGGCCTCGCCGATCGCCTCGGCCAGGGTTTCGCGCCACACCGCATCGATCGCCTCCTGCACGGTTGCCAGCTCGTCCGGCTCGCAGACGGCTTCGAGCAGGGCGAGGCTGCCGCACTCGAGCACGTGCAGATCCAGATCGATGCTCTCCACAAGCCGCAATTGCTCGCGCAGCCGATCCACCAGCCGGCTGCGGCGCCCCTCGGCCAGCAGGGTGGTGAGCAGATCAGCGCCCATCACAGCCAGCTGATCGTGGGCCGGTGGCAGCTGCCACGCCATCAGCAAGCGGGCCGATTCCAGCCTGGGCAACTTCAGCCGGTGCACGCCGCTCTGGAGGCTGAAGGCCGGCATGGGGGGGTCGTCGTTGCCGCCGGGCAGAGCCGCCAGGGCACTGCGCTCCACCACCCCATCGAGACCTGCCGCCGCCACCGCCCCGCTGAGGGCCAGTACGCAGCGCTCGGCGGTGTAGCGGCGCCGGTGGAAGGCAGCCATCGCCTCGGGGGTGTGGGCCAGCAGCCGCTCCCTGAGGCCCAGGATCGGCAGTCCATAGCTGTGGGCTGGGCAGGCCCGGCTGAGCAGGGTCTGCACCGCCACCTCATCGGGTTGGTCCTCGCTCTGGGCCAGCTCCTCGAGCACCACCTGGCGCTCCATCGCAAAGGCCTCGGGATCCAGTGCCGGAGCCAGCACAAGATCGAGCAGCAGCTCCAGCCCCTCGGCCGCCGCCTCGGGCGGCATCAGCACGTGGAAGTGCACATCGTCGAAGCCGGTGGCGGCGTTGCTGCTGCCGCCGAGGGCCTCGATGCGCCGATCAAACTCCCCGGCCGCCAGCTGCTGCGAACCCTTGAACACCATGTGTTCGAGAAAATGGGCGATCCCGCTTTCCTCGGGCCGTTCCCACACGCTGCCGGCACGGCACCAGAAGTCCAGGCACACCAGCGGTGCGTCGTCCATGGCCAGGCTCACCACCCGGGCCCCGTTCCCCAGCCGCCAGCTATGGGGTGCCGACAGACCCGGCAGCAGGGGAGCACAGACAGCCTGGGGCAAGATGCAAACCGTGGCGAGGCCTACATTCTGGGCTCCCGCGCCACCGGTGGCTGCCCTTGTCGTCTCCGTTGTCTGAGGCACCGGTCGTGTCCGGTGGCCTCCATCCCCTGGTGGATGCCCTGGCCGATCGCATTCGCAGCGACTGGCAGACCCTGCCCGGGCTGGCCCCATTGGCCGTGGCTGCCGATCTGGAGGCGATCAGCGGCAGCCTCGATGGCGAGACACTGTTCATCCGCAACGAGCTGCACCAGTGCCGCGGACTGCGCAAGCTCCACCTCGAGACGGCGCGGCTGGGCGCCGGCCTGCAGATCCTGCACTGCGTGTTCTTCCCGGATCCGCGTTTTGATCTGCCGGTGTTCGGCGCCGACATCGTGGCCGGCCCGGCCGGGGTATCGGCGGCGATCGTGGATCTCTCGCCCGTGCTGGGCCACTTGCCCGCGGCTATCGATGCCGCCCTGGCCGCCCGACCCAGTCGGCGCTACGCCCAGGAGCGGGAACTGCCAGCGTGGGGGTCGATCTTTTCGCGCCACGTGCGCTTCGTGCGGCCCACCTCACCCGCCGAGGAGCAGAGCTTCATCGATGAGGTGAGTGACGTGCTGGCGGCCCTGGCCGATGCGGTGCGCGCAGCCGAACCTCAGGCACCAGACCACCCCTCTACGCTGGAGCGCTGGCACGGGCAGCTCCGCTATTGCAAGCAGCAGAAACAGAACGACAAGACCCGGCGCGTGCTGGAGAAGGCGTTCAACCCGGCCTGGGCGGAGCGCTACATCGAAGAACTCCTTTTCGACGATCCGCCGGCCCCTTGAGCCGTTCGCTGCGCCAGCGGCCCTTGGCCTGGCTGCTTGCTGCCGGCGGCCTGGTGCTGCTGGCTGTCCTGCTCCATAGCCGGACCAACCGCCAGGCACCGCCCATGCCCAAGCCCGCTCCTGCGGCCCTGGTGCCAGCACGCGATGAAGCCGTCGCTGCGCTCGGCCGCCTGGAGCCCAGCGGTGATGTGCGCCGCCTGGCCGCACCGATCAGCGGCATCGGCGGCAGTCCGGTGATCACGGCCCTGCTGGTGCAGGAGGGCGACACCGTGCGCCGCGGCCAGTTGCTGGCCCGCTTCGACACCCGCCCGGGCCTGGAGGCTGATCAGCGCAAGCTCAGCAGCCGCATCGCCAACCTGCAGCGGCGGCTGGTGCTGCAAAACCGCGACATTGCCCGCTACCGCGAACTCAGCCGCAACGGCGTCTACCCCCGCGGCGAACTCGACAGCCGCGAAACCCGCCTGCTCGAGCTCCAGGCCCTGCTGGCTGATGCCCAGGCGGAACTCAGCCGCGTGAACAGCGATCTGGCCCTCACGGAACTGCGGGCGCCGATCGACGCCACGGTGCTGCGCATCCACGCCCGCCAGGGTGAGCGTCCTGGCGACAACGGCGTGCTGGAGATCGGTGCCAGCAACCGCATGGAGGCCCTGGTGGAGGTGTACGAGAGCGACATCGACCGGGTGCGGCTGGGCCAGGCCGTGACCCTCAGCAGCGAGAACGGCGGTTTCAGCGGCAGCCTGCGCGGCCAGGTGGTCCGCATCAGCCCCCAGGTGCGCCAGCGCCAGGTGCTCTCCACCGATCCCACCGGTGATGCCGATGCCCGCATCGTGGAGGTACGCGTGGCGATTGAGCCCATGGACATCCAGCGGGTGCAGGATCTCACCGGACTGAAGGTGATCGCCAAGCTCCAGCCGTGAACGCGTTCTGGAGGGCGAGGCGGATCCCGCTGGCGTGGTTGCTGCTGGCCCGGCAGCCGATGCGGCTGGGCGTTGCCCTGGCGGGCATCGCCTTCGCCGGCATCCTGATGTTCATGCAACTCGGTTTCCGCGACGGCCTGTTCGAGGCCAGCGTGACCGTACACAAGCTCTTCGATGCCGATCTGGTGCTGATGAGCCCGCGCACGATGAGCTCCATCGGCATGGCGGGGTTTCCCCGCCGCCGGCTCGTGCAGGCCATGGCCGATCCGGAGGTGAGTGGCACCACGCCGGTGCACTGGAACCTGCTGCTCTGGCGCAACCCTGAAACGCGCACCACCCGCTCAATTCTCACCCTCGGGTTCGATCCCACCGATCCCCTGTTCATCGATCCGGCCATCACCGAGAAGGCCAGGGCCCTCACCCAGAAGGGCCGGGTGCTGTTCGATGATCGCTCCCGCCCGGAGTTCGGCCCGATCGCCGACTGGTTCAACCAGGGCAAGGTGGTGGACACCGAGGTGGCCGGCAAGCGGGTGCGGGTTGCGGGGCTGGTGAGCCTGGGCCCCTCCTTCGGGGCCGACGGCAACATGCTCACCAGCCGGGAAACCTTCCTGCAGCTGATGCCGTCGACTCCGCCGGGCAGCATCGAACTCGGACTGATCCGGCTCACCCCAGGCGCCGATCCCACAGCAGTGGCGGCTCGCCTGAAGCAGATGCTCCCCAACGATGTGAGCATCTACACCAAGAAGGGCTTCGAGGACTTCGAGAAGGACTACTGGCGCAGCAGCACCGCCATCGGCTTCATCTTCACGCTGGGTGCCGCCATGGGCTTCGTGGTGGGCTGCGTGATCGTGTATCAGATCCTCTACTCCGACGTGAGTGATCACCTGCCGGAATACGCCACGCTCATGGCGATGGGATACCGGCTGCTGGGCTTGCTGGGCGTGGTGGCTCGTGAGGCGCTGATCCTGGCGGTCCTGGGCTACGTGCCTGCCTATGCCGCCGGCCAGGGGCTCTACGCCCTGGTGCGCTCCGGCACCCGCCTGCCGGTGGTGATGGATCCGCAGCGCTCCCTGCTGGTGTTCGGGATGATCCTGGTGATGTGCATGGGTTCGGCCGCGTTTGCGATGCGCCGCCTCGCCGATGCCGATCCGGCGGAGATCTTCTGATGGTGGCCGCCCATCCGTCTGCCTCACCCTCCGCCCTTGCTGGCACCGCCACCGTGGCTGTCGCCGACCTCAGCCACTGGTATGGCAGCGGTGCCATGCGCCGTCAGGTGCTGCAGGGCGTGGATCTCCGCATCGAGCCGGGGGAGGTGGTGCTGCTCACCGGCCCGTCGGGATGCGGCAAAACCACCCTGCTCACCCTGGTGGGTGCGCTGCGCTCGGTGCAGGAGGGCTCGGTGCGGGTGTTCGGCCAGGAGCTCCAGGGCGCCGGCCGCGACCTGCGTCAGCGCCTGCGCCGCTCGATCGGCATGATCTTTCAGGGGCACAATCTGCTGCGCTGCCTCACTGCCGAGCAGAACGTGCAGATGGGCTCGGATCTGCTGGAGGGACTCAGCTACCGAGCGCGCCGCGATCAGGCCCGTGAGTGGCTGCGGGCCGTGGGTCTTGGCGATCAGCTGGGCAAGCTCCCCCACGATCTCTCCGGCGGCCAGAAGCAGCGGGTGGCGATCGCCCGCGCCCTGGCGGCCCAACCCAGGCTACTGCTGGCGGATGAACCCACCGCCGCCCTCGACAGCCGCACCGGCCGGGAAGTGGTGGATCTGTTGCAGCGCCTGGCGCGGGAGCAGGGTTGTGGGGTGTTGATGGTGACCCACGATCCACGCATCCTGGATGTGGCCGACCGTCTGGTGCGGATGGAGGATGGCCGGCTGACGCAGGACAGCTGACGCAGGACAGATGAGTCAGACCAGTTGGCGCAGACCGATTGAGTAGGGTGATGGTTAGCCCACAAACCAAACGCCGCCCGCATGGCCAAGCGCAGGAATCTGAAGAAGGAAAAGCAGGAGCGCAACCGCGCCTACGCCCGCAAGTTCAAGAAGCGCAAGCTGCGCAACGACGGCCGCGGTGAAGGTGCCGGCAATGGCGTGACCGGCACGGCCAACAACGGCGGCGCGGCCGACTGAGCCCTGCCCACATGGCATCGCCGGGGGATCCGCAGGGATCCCCTTTTTTGCAGCGTCCCGCCGCCCGTTCCCGCCGCCCATTCCCGCCGCCGTGTTCGCAACGCCGTGTTCCTGAGCGTCGTCATCCCCACCTACAACCGGCTGCCGATCCTGCAGAAATGTCTGCGGGCCCTGGAGAGCCAGCAGCTGACCACCCCGGTGGACACCTTTGAGGTGGTGTTGGTGGATGACGGCTCCACCGACGCCACGGTGGCCTGGATCCGCGAGCACGCGGCCGAGCTGCCCCATGTGCGGCTGATCCAGCAGGAGCATGGCGGCCCGGCGGAAGGCCGCAACCGCGGCGTGCGCGAAGCCCGTGGCGATGTGATCGTGTTCATCGACAGCGATCTAGTGGTGCTGCCGGATTTCCTGGTGTGCCATGGCCGGGCCCTGGAGAGCCAGTGGCAGCGCAGCGGCAACCGACTGAGCTTCACCTACGGCGCGGTGATCAACACCACCAACTTCGAGAATCCCACCGGCGAGCCCCACAAGCTGCGCGATCTCTCCTGGGCCTATTTCGCCACCGGCAATGTGGCGATCGACCGGGAGGTGCTGGAGCGCAGCGGCCTGTTCGATACCGCCTTCCGGCTTTACGGCTGGGAAGACCTGGAGCTCGGCGAGCGGCTGCGGCGCATGGGTGTGGTGCTGGTGCGCTGTCCTGAAGCGGCTGGGTATCACTGGCATCCGCCCCTGAACCTGGAGCAGATTCCCGATCTGATCCGGGTGGAACGGGAGCGGGCCCGGATGGGACTGGTGTTCTTCCGCAAGCACCCCACCCGGCGGGTGCGGCTGATCATTCAGTTCACCTGGCTGCACCGCCTGCTCTGGGAGCTGCTCACCCTGGGCGGTGTGCTCAATGAGCGCAGCCTACGGCCCCTGCTGGCCTGGCTGATCCGCAGCGGCAAGCCAGGGGTGGCCATGGAGCTGCTGCGGCTGCCGCTGAACCGCATCGGCGTGCGGGCGCTGTTTGCCGAAGCGCGGGCTGAGGGACTGGCCTGAACAGGCCCGATGGCGTCATTTGATACGTTGGCCAGGTTCTTTCAACCCGCACACCTGCGTGTTTCGGGTGATTGAGGCTCAACGGTCCAGGGCTTCCTGAGGTCAAGACCTCGTGAGGCGCTGGCGAGCTCCGGTCCCTGGCAGGTGGAGGCGAACCCGAAACCCCAACAACCATGGCAGTCGTCACCCTCGCGGAAATGATGGAGGCTGGCGCCCACTTCGGGCACCAGACTCGTCGCTGGAATCCCAAGATGTCGCGCTACATCTATTGCGCGCGCAACGGGGTTCACATCATCGACCTCGTGCAGACCGCTGTCTGCATGAACAACGCCTACAAATGGACCCGCAGTGCGGCCCGCAGCGGCAAGCGCTTCCTCTTCGTGGGCACCAAGAAGCAGGCGTCTGAGGTGATCGCCCAGGAGGCCACCCGTTGCGGCGCCGCCTACGTGAACCAGCGCTGGCTGGGCGGCATGCTCACCAACTGGACCACGATGCGCGCCCGCATCGACCGCCTCAAGGACCTGGAGCGCATGGAGGCCTCCGGCGCCATCGCCATGCGCCCCAAGAAGGAGGCGGCTGTGCTGCGCCGTGAACTCGAGCGCCTGCAGAAGTATCTGGGTGGCCTCAAGAACATGCGTCGCCTCCCCGATGTGGTGATCCTGGTGGACCAGCGCCGCGAGACCAACGCCGTGCTCGAGGCCCGCAAGCTGGACATCCCCCTGGTGTCGATGCTCGACACCAACTGTGATCCCGACCTCTGCGACGTACCCATTCCCTGCAACGACGACGCCGTGCGTTCGGTGCAACTGGTGCTGGGCCGTCTGGCGGATGCCATCAACGAAGGTCGCCATGGCGCCGGCGATCAGCCGGGCGACGACGAAGGCTGATCGCCTCTCTAGATCACCGAGCCCCTGCCGTCCAGGCGACAGCGGGGGCTCTCCCCTTGGCTCCAATCTGACCACGACTCTCCCCCCTTCCATATTCCGCTGCCATGGCTGAGATTTCCGCCAAGCTCGTCAAAGACCTGCGCGACAAGACCGGCGCGGGGATGATGGACTGCAAGAAGGCCCTCGCCGAAACCAACGGCGACACCGAGAAGGCCATCGAGTGGCTGCGCCAGAAGGGCATCGCCAGTGCCGAGAAGAAGGCCGGCCGTGCTGCCGCTGAGGGCGCCATCGGCTCCTACATCCACACCGGCGCCCGCGTGGGCGTGCTAGTGGAGGTGAACTGCGAGACCGATTTCGTGGCCCGCGGCGAGATCTTCCAGGATCTGCTGCGCAATGTGGCCATGCAGATCGCGGCATGCCCCTCCGTCGATTACGTGAAGGTCGACGACATCCCGGCAGAGGTGGCCGATCGCGAGAAGCAGATCGAGATGGGCCGCGATGACATCGCCGGCAAGAAGGAGGAGATGAAGGAGAAGATCGTGGCTGGCCGCATCGGCAAGCGCCTCAAGGAAATGGCGCTGATGGATCAGCCCTACATCAAGGACAGCAGCATCACCGTGGCAGAGCTGGTGAAGCAGGTGGCCGGCAAGGTGGGCGAGAACATCCAGGTGCGCCGCTTTGTGCGGTTCAACCTCGGTGAGGGCATCGAGGTGGAGAAGCTGGACTTCGCTGCTGAGGTTGCCGCCATGGGTGGCGCCGCCTGATCGGAGGGGAAGCCGTGGCGGATCCGTCCGCCCAGGAGGCTCTGCAGGCGCGGCTCGCCGCCCTGCACGCCGAACTGGCCCAGGGCCATCCTGAGCTGTATCGACACCTGGCGCTCTATCTGCAGGTGCTGCGAGATGGTCTGCTGCAGGCGGTGCGGCAGGCCTGTTTTCATCTGGTCACCCAGGTGCATCCCCTCCGCTACGGCACCCTGCCCGCCGAGCGGCGCCGGACCCTGCAGCGGCGGCTGGAGGCTCTGGTGCGGCGCTGCTGCAGCCTGCTCACGGTGGAGCAGCTGGCGCACCTCGCCGGCGAGCTTGAGCAGGAACGGCTGGTGCAACAGCACAACCGCCACCAGCGGCTGATTGAGGCGCTCGAGCCGCGGCAACGGGAGACGCAACCCGGCGAGCAGCCTGAGGGATCGGTCCATCTGGCCCTCGACCTGCCGATCTCCGCCGCGATGCTCCAGGGAGATCATCTGGCCTCCCTGATTCCCGGCGCAGCTCAGGAGGACACATCGAGCAATCAGCGCTCCGCGGCAGCCCAGATGGCGGAGCTGGAAGCGCGCCAGGCCGTGGAGGCCATGATGGAGGCCTTCACCGACGTGCTCGGCAGCACCACCAGCCAGGAGGACACCGACGCAGAGCCCCTCGACACTCTGCTGCCCAGCGAGCCGCTGCTGCTGCTGCGCTGGCTGACAGGCTTCGAGCAAGCCCTGACCCGCCGGCTGCGCAATCTCTCCCACGCGGTGAACGTGGAGCTGCTGCGGCTGGGGATCAGTCATGCCCTGCTGCCGATGAGCCTGCTGGACGCGGTGCTGGAGGGCCAACTGGAGGCCCAGCCGGCCCCGGCCAATCTGCTGCGGCTACCACTGCCGTTTCAGCCGGAAGGGCAGGGCGGCACCGGCCTGGAAGCCGTGGCGCTGCTCCTGCGCACTGCCGATCTGGAGCTGGAGCTGCCACCGCTGCGCACCTGCCGCCGCCGGCTGCAGCAGGCCCAGCAACAGGTGCGCAGAATGGCGCGAGAATCCGCCCGGCTGCAGCGGCGGCTCGCCACCCTGGAGGCCGAACAGCTGTGGCTGCAGGACATCAACGCCGCCCGCAGCCCAGCCCCCTGACGGCCCAGCCCGGCGATCAACCGCCGGGACTGGACACCTGGTTGCGCACGCTGCAGCAGGCTCTGGAGCTCGAAGCCCGGCAGGGTTTTGTTGATCTGATGGGCCGCCAGCAGCGCTTCAGTGCCTTCATGGCCGCCAGCCTCACGGCGCCACCGGACGAGATGGCGGCAGCCGAACGCGAGCGCTTGGAGCCCCTGCGCTGCAGCTTTGCCGAATACGGTGCCCTCAGCCCGGGCCGTCGCCAGAGCCTGGTGCGCCAGTGCCGCGAGCGGTTGCACCAGCTGCGCCAGAGCGTGCGACCGCCGGCAGCGCCGATGGCGCCCCCGCGCCTGCGGCTTGTGGACAGCAGCAACAACGCCTCCAGGGCGAACGCCCAGCCCTCCGGGCCGCTCCGCCCCGACACCCCCCTTGCCGAGATCAAGGGGGTGGGCCCACGCACGGCGACACGCCTGGCGGCCCTGGGGCTGCTGGTGGTGCGTGACCTGGTGCATTACTACCCGCGCGACTACCTCGACTACGCCAATCTCGTGCGCATCAGCGGGCTGGAGCCCGGCCGCACGGCCACAGTCGTGGCCAGCGTGCGGCGCACCCATGCCTTCGTGAGCCCCCGCAATCCCAACCTGGCGATCCTGGAGCTGCAACTGGCGGATCCCACCGGCCGCCTCCGGGTGAGCAAGTTCTTTGCCGGCAAGCGCTTCGCCAGCCCCGCCTGGCTCAAGGGCCAGCAGCGCCTCTATCCGCTCGGCGCCACCGTGGCCGTGAGCGGCCTGGTGAAGGACACCCCCTACGGCCCCGCCTTCCAGGACCCCCTGATGGAGGTGCTGGAGAGCCCGAGGGCACCGGTGAAATCGGACGCGATCGGCCGCCTGCTGCCGGTGTATGGGCTCACCGAGGGCCTGGGAGCCGACCGGCTGCGCCAGGCGGTGACCGCGGTGCTGCCGGTGGTGGCCCGCTGGCCCGAACCCCTCCCCGCGCGCCTGCGGAGCGAACTGGCGCTGTTGCCGCGCGCCGAGGCGCTCCGCGGGATCCACAACCCACAGGATCAGGAGCAGCTGCAGGCCTCGCGCCGGCGGCTGGTGTTTGATGAATTCCTGCTGCTGCAGCTGGGTCTGCTGCAGCGCCGCCGCGAACTCACCAGCCGCCCGGGCCTGGCCCTCACGCCAGCCAGCGGCCAGGGCACTGTGGTGGGGCAGTTCCTGGAGCTGCTGCCCTTTCCGCTCACGGGAGCCCAGCAGCGGGTGCTGGCCGAGATCCAGGCGGATCTGGCCCAACCCCAGCCCATGGCCCGCCTGGTGCAGGGAGATGTGGGCAGCGGCAAGACGGTGGTGGCGATCGCCTCCCTGCTCACCGCCATCGATAGCGGCTGCCAGGGGGCACTGATGGCGCCCACCGAGGTGCTGGCCGAGCAGCACTACAACACGCTCTGCGGCTGGCTGCCCCAGCTGCATGTGAGCTGCGCCCTGCTCACCGGCTCCACGCCGGCGCGGCGGCGGCGGGAGCTGCTGGCGGATCTGACCAACGGCCAGCTGCAGCTGCTGGTGGGCACCCATGCCCTGCTGGAAGACCCGGTGCAGTTCCAGCGCCTCGGGCTGGTGGTGGTGGATGAGCAGCACCGCTTCGGGGTGGCCCAGCGCAACCGGCTGCTGGGCAAGGGGATCCAGCCCCACCTGCTCACGATGACGGCCACACCGATCCCCCGCACCCTCGCCCTCTCGATCCACGGCGATCTGGAGGTGAGCCAGATCGATGAGCTCCCGCCGGGCCGCACCCCCATCCGCACGGCGATGCTGGCCGCCTCCGAGCGCCACGACGCCTATGCCCTGATCCGCGAGCAGGTGGCGCTGGGGCAGCGGGCCTACGTGGTGCTGCCGCTGGTGGACGACTCCGAGAAGAGCGATCTGCGCTCCGCGGTGGACACCCACAGGCAGCTGAGCGAGGAGGTGTTCCCCGAGCTCAGCGTGGGTCTGCTGCACGGCCGCATGGCCAGCCCCGACAAGCAGGCGGCGATCGGCGCCTTCGCCCGCGGCGAGTGCCAGGTGCTGGTGAGCACCACGGTGGTGGAGGTGGGCGTGGATGTGCCGGAGGCCAGCGTGATGGTGATCGAGCACGCCGAGCGCTTTGGCCTATCCCAGCTGCACCAGCTGCGCGGCCGGGTGGGACGCGGCGCGGCGGCCAGCCACTGCCTGCTGATCAACGACAGCCGCAATGCCCTGGCCCGCCAGCGGCTGGAGGTGCTGGTGCGCTCCAGCGATGGCTTCGAGATCGCCGAGATGGATCTGCGGCTGCGGGGGCCGGGCCAGGTGCTGGGCACCCGCCAGAGCGGCCTGCCGGATCTCGCCCTGGCCAGCCTCACCGATGACGGTGAGGTGCTGGAACTCGCGCGGGAGGTGGCCCAGCGCATCACCAGCGCCGATCCCGAGCTCAGCGAGCATCCGCTGCTGGGGCGCATGCTGGCCGAACAGCGCCACCGCCTCACCCAGGGCGTGCAGCTCAACTGATCCCTGCCCTGCCAGCCGATGCGCGCCTGGAGCCTGATCCCGATCCACGACTGCGCTGAACCCCTGATGGAGCTGCCGCCGGAGCTGCTGCGGATCGAGCCCCATCCCTACGCGGTACTGGGGGCCCCCTACGGCCCCGCAGTGTCGCCATTTCGGTTGCGGCAAGGGGTGATGTTGCGGCTGCTGCGGGCCCAGCGCCTGCTCCAGGCCAACCATCCAAACTGGCGGTTGGCCATCTTCGATGCCTGGCGGCCCGTGGCCGTGCAGGCGTTCATGGTGGAGCACGCCATTGGGGAGGAGTGCGGCCGGCGCGGTGTGGATCGCCAGCGCCCTTCCGCCGAACGGGAGGCGGTGATCGAGGCCGTGGGCCAGTTCTGGGCAACCCCCAGCCTCGATCCGGCCACACCGCCGCCCCACAGCACCGGCGCCGCCGTGGATCTCACGCTGGCCACCCGGGCAGGCGAGGTGCTGGATATGGGCTCGCCCATCGATGCCATCGGTTCGCTGTCGGAGCCCGATCACTTCCTGGCGCGGGCCCGGCAACTGCCTGAGGGCGACGAGCGCGCAACCTGCCTGCAATGGCACAGCCGCCGCTGCGCCCTGCGCGATGCCATGGCGGCGGCGGGCTTCGCCCAGCACCCCAACGAGTGGTGGCACTTCAGCTGGGGGGATCAGCTCTGGGCCTGGCGCACGGGGCGGAACACGGCCGTGTACGGCCGCGCTCCGGAACCCAGCTGAGAGCTGGCGGGCTTCAGGCCGCCGCCAGCAACGCGCTCACCTGCTCACGGCCGCTCTTCACCACGAAGTCGCCGAAGCTGCGGCGGCCACCTGCCGCATGCCAGGCGCGCAGCACCGGCTCCAGCGTGCTCTCCAGCTGGGTCAGGGGCATTTTCTCCAGGTAGGGCTCCGCCAGACGGCTCAGGTTGGGGGTGCCGCCCAGCCACAGCTGGTATTGATCCACGCCGCTGCCCACCAGACCGATTTCCGCCATGTAGGGGCGGGCGCAGCCATTGGGGCAGCCGGTCATCCGCACCAGCACGGACTTCTCAATGCCAATCCGGCGGAACAGGCCATCCAGCCGTTCCAGCACATCGGGCAGGATCCGCTCCGCCTCAGTGACGGCCAGGCCGCACAGGGGCAGGGCCGGGCAGGCGATGGCGTGGCGGGCCAGCAGCGGCGGCGCCTCGGGCGCCTCGAAGCCGATCGCAGCCAGCTCATGGGCCAGGGTGGTGCGCTGGCCGGTGCCGATGTTGCAGAGCAGCAGATCCTGGTTAGGCGTGAGCCGGATCTCGAGCTTGTAGGTATCCACCAGCCGGCGCAGACCCGCCTTCATCTCGCCGGAGATGCGGCCGCAGAGCAGCGGCAAGCCCACGAACCACTTGCCGGGAGCCTGGCGGTGCCAGCCCAGGTAGTCGGCCAGCTTGGTGCGCGGCTCGTTGCGCATCCCCTTGATCGGATGGGGGAAATAGCGGCCAAGCTCCTGCTTGAACCAGGCGATGCCCCGGTCGTGGATCAGATATTTCATCCGGGCGTGGCGCCGCTGCTGGCGGTCACCGTGATCGCGCTGCAGAGCCGCGATGGCCTGAACCAGATCGAGCACATGCTCGTACGCCACGTAGCCGAGCGGATCGGCCGTGCGGGCGAAGGTTTCCTCCTTGTTGTGGGTGCGGCCCATGCCGCCACCCACAACCACGTTGCAGCCCTGGGGGCGACCACTCGGATCGGTGAACAGCACCAGGCCGATGTCCTGGGTGAGTAGATCCACCGAGTTGTCACCCGGCACGGTCACCGCGATCTTGAACTTGCGCGGCAGGTAGGTGCCGCCATACAGAGGCTCGGCGGCATCGCCACTGAACACGGCACCCTCGCTCTGGCGAGCCTTCACCTTTCTCACCGGCGTGCTGGGCTTGATGCGGTAGGTGAGGTCGCCGTCAACCCAGATGTCCAGATAGGAGCCCTCCGCGGCCTGCGGTGCGAGCAGATCGGCGATCGATTCGGCCAGCTGCCGGGCCGCGGGATAGCCGCCCCGCTCGAAGGGAGCCGCCGGGGCCATCACATTGCGGTTGATGTCGCCGCAGGCGGCGAGGGTGGAGCCCATCGACCGCACGATCGTGCCGATCACCTCCTTGAGGTTCTCCTTGCGCACGCCGTGCATCTGGAACGCCTGACGCGTGGTGGCGCGCAGGGTGCCATTGCCGAGCCGATCGGCGAGGTCATCGATCGCCAGATACAGATCAGCGGGCACCCGGCCACCCGGATTGCGCAGCCGCAGCATCATCTGCCAATCCTTGTCTTGCCCCTTCTGACGACGATCGCGGTTGTCCTGTTGATAACTGCCGTGAAACTTGAGGATCTGAACGGCATTCTCGGAAAAGTTGGGCCTGTCGTTGCCCAGTTCGGTGAGAAGCGGCTCCTTGAGATGACCGCTGCCTGCCTTGAGTTGCTCGAACTTGGTGGGTGCCGCCGCCTCCTGGGTGCGTGCCACCACTGCGCTGCTGGCTGCCGATTGAGCGGTTTCAGGCATTGCGTGAGCAGTGTCGACGGCGCAAGGATCGAAGCTAGCGAACGGCGTTCAATACAGTCGCCCTTTGCCGCTGCTGCAGCCGCGTGAGCACGTTCCTGCTTGAGATCGGAACCGAGGAGCTTCCCGCCGATTTTGCCCGGCTGGCGTTGCCGCAGCTCAAGCAGCTGGTGAGCCGCGATTTGGCCGAAGCACGGTTGTCCCATGGGGCGATCACCGTCACCAGCACGCCACGGCGGCTGGCGGTGCTGGTGGAGGAGCTGCCCGAGGTCCAGCCCGATCTGCGGGACGAGCGCAAGGGGCCGCCCGCGGGCCAGGCCTTCAAGGACGGCGCACCCACCCAGGCCGCCATCGGCTTCGCGCGCCGCTGCGGCATTGAACCTGAAGCTCTGGAGGTGCGTGAGACGCCCAAGGGCCCGTTCGTGTTCGCCACGGTGCTCGAGCGCGGCCAGCCCACCAGTGCGGTGCTGGCAGCGCTGATCCCCCAGTGGATCGCCGGGCTGCAGGGCCGCCGCTTCATGCGCTGGGGCGAGGGCGACAGCCGCTTCTCGCGCCCGGTGCGCTGGCTGGTGGTCCTGCTGGATGCGGCGGTGGTGCCAGTGCGGCTGGACGGCAGTGATCCGGTGGTGGAAGCCGGCCGCACCAGTCGGGGCCATCGCCTTGCCGCCGAGGGGGTGACGATCGCCGCGGCCACCGGCTATGCCCAGGCGCTGGCCGGCGTGGGCGTGCAGGTGAACCGCCAGGAGCGCGGCGAGCGGATCCGCGCGGCCGTGGAGTCGGCAGCGGCGGCGCTGGATGCACGGCCCGACCTGCCGGACGAACTTTTTGATGAACTCACCGACCTGGTGGAAGCTCCCCTGCTGATTGAGGGGGGTGTGGCCGAGGACTACCTGGCACTGCCGCCCGAGGTGCTGAGCACCGTGATGCGGGCCCACCAGCGCTACGTGCCGCTCTACCGCAAGGACGGCGATGTCGATCCGCTCGCCCTCGATGCCCGCGCCAGCCTGCTGCCGCGGTTTTTGTGCATCGGCAATGGCCTGGCGGAGTCGAGCGCCACGGTGCGGCGGGGCAACGAGCGGGTGCTGAAGGCCCGCCTGGCCGATGCCGAATTCTTCGTGCAGGCCGACCGCGCCGTGCCGAGCATCGACCGGCGCGACCAGCTCGCCCGCGTGACCTTCGCCGAAGGACTTGGATCCCTGCTGGATCGGGTGGAACGGTTGGAGTGGTGCACCGATGTGCTGCTCCAGGACCTGGGCATCGACGCCCCAAACGCAAACCACGCCCGCCGCGCCGCCCATCTGTGCAAGCACGATCTGGTGAGCCAGATGGTGGGCGAATTCCCGGAGCTCCAGGGGGTGATGGGCGGCAAATATCTGCTGGCGGAGGGCGAGCCACGGCCGGTGGCGCTGGCTGTTCTGGAGCACTACCTGCCCCGCGGTGCCGGCGACGACCTGCCCGGCTCCGAGCCAGGCGCCGTGGTGGCGCTGGCCGAGCGGCTGGAGCTGTTGCTGAGCATCTACGCCAAGGGTGAGCGCCCGAGCGGCTCGTCCGATCCCTATGCGCTGCGCCGCGCCGGCAACGGGGTGCTACAGATCCTCTGGCATCACAACTGGAGCCTGGATCTGCCCGCCTTCCTGAAGCGTGCCAGCGGGCACTGGGCAGCCCTGCTGCCCCACTTCCAGGTGGATGCCACCGCCCTGGCCGCCGAGCTGCTGGAGCTGCTGCGCCAGCGGCTGGTGAGCCTGCTGGAGGAGCAGGGGATGGATGCCGACCTGGTGCAGGCCGTGGCAGGCGACACGATCGCAGCCGATCGGGTGCTGCGCGATCCGGCGGACGCCCGGCAGCGGGTCGATCTGCTGGTGGCCCTACGCCGCAGCGGTAAACTGGCCGCGGTGCAGGCTGTCGTCACCCGGGCCGCACGCCTGGCCGAGAAGGGCGATCTGGCCGCCGATGTGCTGGCGCCCGGTGGCGTGGTGGATGGGGCCCTGTTCGAGACATCCAGTGAGGGGGCCATGCTCCAGGTGCTGCAGCAGCTCGAGCCGATCGCCACGGGCAGCGGCAGTGAGCGCTACGAGCAGCTGGCCCAGGCCCTGGCCGCCAGCGCCCCTGCCCTGGCGGCCTTCTTCGATGGCGATCAGAGCGTGATGGTGATGGCCGACGATCCAGCCATCCGCCGCAACCGGCTCAACCTGCTGGCGGTGCTGCGCAATCAGGCCGGCGTGCTGGCCGACTTCAGCCGGATCAGCGGCTGAAACCCACAAAAAAGTCCCCCTGGGATCGCGAGGATCCCAGGGGGACTTTGATGCGTTCCTGGTCAGGCCACGCCGGCGGGCTCGCGGCTGTCCTCACTCACGCGCTCAACAGCGGGCACTGCGGAGGAAGCGGCGGCGGCAGCGGCTTGCTTCTTCTCCTTGGAGGCGTTGATGCCGCCGCGGATGCTGCTCACAGCCAGCATGGCGTCCGCTTCCTCGGAGGAACGCACGGCGCTGGGCACCGGGTTGTAGCCCTGGGGCGCCAGGGCGTTGCCGCGCAGCACCGAACCCAGAGTGAGCAGCGTGAGTTTGAGCTGCTGCCAGGGATTCATCGCCACCACGCGCTTGTAGAGGTAGCTGTCAAAGGTGAGCTTCTGCACATCCTTGTCATCGCACATCTCCACGAAGGCTTCGCGGGCAGCGTCGTTGCGATAGAAAATGTTCTGCAGGATTTCCAGCACCTTGTAGGTGGCGCCGTACTGACGGTCCCACGTCTTCAGGTACTTCTTGAGATCGGCCTCGGTGGGAATGCGCTTGCCACCCTGGCTTGCCTCCACGATCCGCTCGGCGCACATCCGGCCGCTCTTGGCCGCGAAGTAGATGCCTTCGCCGGAGCTCTTGGTCACGTAGCCGGCGGCATCACCCACCAGGGCCATGCGGCCCACAACGCGGCGGGGGCGCGGATGCTCGGGGATCGGATGGGCTTCCACCTTGATCACCTCACCGTTGAGCAGGCGCTTCTTGGCGCGCTCACGGATGCCCACCTGCAGGCTCTTGATCAGGGCCTGGTTCTCCTGCATGGTGCCGGTACCCACGGCCACGTGGTCGTACTTGGGGAACACCCAGGCGTAGAAGTCGGGCGACACATCGGTGCCCACATACATCTCCGCCAGATCTTCGTAGTACTTCATCTCTTCCGGTGGCAGCTTGATCCGCTCCTGGAAGGCGATGGCCACGTTGTAGTCGCCGGCATCCATGGCCTTGGCCACGCGGCTGTTGGCGCCATCGGCACCAATGATCACATCCACCTCAAGGCTCTTGGTGACGCCGGTGGCTTCACCACCGCTGTAGTCGGAATAGGTGAGGGTGTAAGGACCCTGGCGGTTGGCGCCGGTGTCGATCCTGGTCACCAGGCCATTGATCAGACGGGCACCCAGATCCGCAGCCCTGTTGCGCAGGAAGGCATCCATCACCTCCCGGCGGCACATGCCGATGTATTCGTTCTGATTGTCGAGATGGATGTCCACCTCACGGTTGGAGGGGGAAATCATCCGCATGTTGCGGACCTTGCGATCGATGATCGACTCGGGCAGGTCAAACTCGCTCACCATGCAGAGCGGAATGGCGCCGCCGCAGGGCTTGGCGTTGTCGAGCTTGCGCTCAAAGATCCAGGTTTCGATGCCGGCCTTGGCGAGCACCTCGGCGGCACAGGACCCGCTCGGGCCGCCACCCACCACTGCCACACGCAACATTGCGACGCCGCTCCAGCCAGGAAGAAGCTGGAAATTAACACTGGTTTGCCGGTGGTTGCCGGCGATTTCCCGCGCCACGCCTAGGATCGTCACCATCCAACCGCCGCAGAGGTCACCCCGCGGTGATCACCGATTTCTCTCCGGTGAACGCGCCCATCCCGCGGCAATCCCAAGCCGGCCGTCACCCCCGCATCGCCAACCGCAACGCCGACGACATCCCGGTGGCGCAGCGGGCCACGCCGCAGCTGCGGCCGGCCAACCCCTGGCTCCTGCGACTGGCCATCGTGAGCGGCGGCGCCGTCCTGGTGGCCGTCGCCCTGACACTCGTGTTCCCCCAGCCCCTGCGGCGGTGGCTGACGCCACCCCCAGTGGCGGGGCTTGACGCTCGCCCCGGCCTTGATGGTCGCCTGCTGGGGCACTTCCCCTACGGCCAGGCAGCGGCCAGCGACCTGGTGGAGCTGGGCGACGGGCAGCGGCTGCAACGGGATGCCGCCCGTGAGCTGTCCGCCATGCTCGTGGCGGCCCGGGCCGATGGCGTGGAGCTGGTGGTGCTGAGCGCCTTCCGCTCGATCGATCAGCAGAAAGCTCTTTTCTTCGACGTGAAGTCGGAGCGCAACCAGACGGCCCGCGAACGGGCCCGGGTGAGCGCCCCTCCCGGCTACTCCGAGCACAGCACCGGCTATGCGGTGGATCTGGGGGATGCCAGTGCTGCCGGCACCAACCTGTCGCCCAGCTTCGACACCACCGCCGGCTTCCAGTGGCTCCAGGCCAACGCCCATCGCTATCACTTCACCCTCTCGTTCCCGCGCAACAATCCGCAGGGCGTGAGTTACGAGCCCTGGCACTGGCGCTTCGAGGGCACGGCGGAGGCCCTGAAGCTGTTCGAACCGGCCGCACGCTTCGCCAACCGTTGAGCGCCATGGCCCTGCCTGAACTGCTGGCCCCGGCGGGCACCTGGGATGCCCTGCGGGCAGCGGTGGCCAACGGCGCCGATGCGGTGTACTTCGGCGTGGAGGCGTTCAACGCCCGCATGCGGGCCGCCAATTTCCGCCACGAGGAGCTTCCGGAGCTCATGGAGTGGCTGCACCGCCGCGGCGTGAAGGGGTTCCTCACCGTGAACGTGCTCGTCTTCCCAGACGAGCTGGAGGAGGCCGGCCGCCTGGTGCTGGAGGCCGCCAACGCCGGCGTGGATGCCCTGATCGTGCAGGACATCGGCCTGGCGCGACTGGCCCGGAGCCTGGCCCCGGAGCTGGCCATCCATGGCTCCACCCAGATGTCGATCACCAGCGCGGCCGGGGTGGCCCAGGCCAAGGCCCTGGGCTGTGAGCGGGTGGTGCTGGCCCGCGAGCTGGCCCTGCGCGATCTGGCCCGCATCCAGCAGCAGCTCCAGCAGCGGAGCCTCGCCATGCCCCTGGAGGTGTTCGTGCATGGGGCCCTGTGCGTGGCCTATTCGGGCCAGTGCCTCACCAGCGAAGCCCTCGGCCAGCGCAGCGCCAACCGGGGGGAGTGTGCCCAGGCCTGCCGCCTGCCCTACCAGCTGATCGTGGACGGCGAGGAGCGCGACCTGGGTGAGCAGCGCTATCTGCTCTCGCCTCAGGATCTGGCGGCCTGGGAGCTGCTGCCCCAGCTGAGCGAGCTGGGGATCGCCAGCCTCAAGATCGAAGGACGCCTCAAGGACGCCACCTATGTGGCTGCGGTCACCGATGCCTACCGGCGCAGCCTCGACCGGCGGCTCGACCACGATCCCCGCGCCAGCCTCGAACTGAGCTTCTCGCGTGGGCTCTCGCACGGCTGGTTTGAGGGGGTGAACCATCGCCGGCTGGTGCACGGACGCTGGAGCAAGAAGCGCGGACCCCAGATCGGCCACCTGGAGGCCATCGAGCGGCACTGGTGGCTGCTGCGCACCCGCCGCGAGATCCGAGCGGGGCAGGGGGTGGTGTTCGAGGCCCCCAGCCAGGACCCGCTGCAGCCGCCCGAGGAAGTCGGCGGGCGGATCATGCAGGTGGAGCCCAGGGGCCGCGGGCTGGTGGCGATCAAGCTCGGCCCGGGCCGGATCGATGGCCGGGGGCTGCGGCCTCAGGCACCCTGCTGGCTCACCAGCGATCCGGCCCTGGAGAGCCGCTGGCAGCGCCAGGCCGGCGCGGCGACGCCCGAGCGGGAGCGGGAGCTGACCCTGCGGGCGACAGGGCGCCTGGATGAACCCCTGGAGCTCAGCGTGCAACAGGCCGAGGGCCTGGAGGCGGCAGCGGGCCTCAGCGTGCGCAGTGGCCTGGTGCTGCAGGCCGCCACCGGTGAGGGGCTGGGCCTGCAGCGGCTGGAGGCCCAGCTCGGCCGCCTGGGAGGAACGGGCTGGCGGCTGCGGCAGCTCGATCTCAACCTGCAGGACGGGCTGTTCCTGCCCCTGGCCGAACTCAACCGCCTGCGCCGCGAGCTGGTGGCGGCCCTGGCCGAACGGCTGGAGCAGACCCTGCAGGCTCCTGCCAGCGCGACAGGTGCCGTTCCGCGCCAGCCCATGGCAGTGGTTCTGCCGCAACTCGCCCCTCAGGTGTCTGCGGCACCTGGCCGTGCACCGGCCCCCCCCCGGCTGCATGTGCTGGTGCGCAGCCTCGAACAGCTGCAAGCCCTGCGCGACCTGCCGGTGGCCTCGGTGATCGCCGAGCTGGAACAGCCGCGGGAGCTGCGCGAAGCCGTGGCGATCGGCCGGGGCTGCTGGCCCGGCGGCCTCTGGCTCGCCGGTGCGCGCATCACCCGGCCCGATGAGGCCTGGAGCCTGGAGCCACTGATCAAGGCCGCACCGGATGGCTACCTGGTGCGCAACGCCGATCAGCTGGAGCGCCTCACTTCCCTGGCCCCCTGCCGCGGCGACTTCTCCCTGAACGTGGCCAATCCACTCACGGCCGCCTGGTTCCTGGAGCACTGGGGTCTGCAGCGTGTGACCGCCAGCTACGACCTGGCGCTGCCCCAGCTGCTGCAACTGGTGGCGGGCTGCCCACCTGGGCGGGTGGAGGTGACGGTGCACCAGCACATGCCCCTGTTCCACATGGAGCACTGCCTGTTCTGCGCCTTCCTCTCCGACGGCCACGACCACACCGACTGCGGCCGCCCCTG
>VFQS010000322.1_pt1 | contig 57885 bp, 59 predicted proteins | sample 3512361 | NCBI WGS metagenome assembly VFQS01 (sample SAMN10412375, study PRJNA504923) | tailings metagenome | isolation source: Relicate 1 Philex TSF3 active mining | place: Philippines | reverse complement strand
GCTTTCTTTACGCCGCCGTTAGTAGCGTTCGCTGCCTATTTTGGTTTATGGCATGCGATGCGCCATACCGCGAGATTAACTTTGAATCTTAAGAGTTCTCAGCAGTCAATCAGGGAGAACAAATCTGGAAAAGCATTCATTCAGGCGGTCTTGCCAGGCACCCCAGCACTTGTGGGCACTTTCATAGTGTCGCTTGGAATTGCTTTGCTAACACCTGGAAAACTTAGTGATGAGTTTTTGTGGCTCACACTGGTAGTGGTTTGGGCTCTAACGGTGCCGCACATGATGGTGACGGCCAGACTAGATAAGGCGGCTCTACGTTGAAAAAGATAATACTGACTTTGTTTTTGGCTCTCCTCCCAATTGCTCCGGCTCAAGCCGCTCCGGTTTATGTTTTTCCGGTAGCCAACTGCAAAGCGACGTACGGTAAATATCATCATGACTATCCAGCTACTGATATTCAATCCAAATTGGGATGTGCATTTGTAGCGCCAATTAATGGAGTTGTCGAAGATGTAAATAGAAAAGATCGTTGGAGTGGAAAAACTAATTTAGGTCAAGATCGTGGCGGATTATCAGTTTCAATAATTGGCGAAGATGGAGTTCGTTACTACGGCTCACATTTATCCAGGATTGATCCAGGGATTGCTCCAGGAGTGGGGGTAATTGCTGGGCAGAAATTGGGCGAAGTTGGTTCAAGTGGAAGTGCCCGTGGAACAAAGCCACATCTTCACTTTGGAATTTCCTATCCAACGATGCCTGGTGACTGGGAGATAAGACGAGGAGTTTTGTATCCCTGGAAATATTTAGATGCTTGGAAAGCTGGAAAAGATTTATCACCGGTAAAAGCGATTGCAAAAGCTAAAGCAAAAGCTGGAAAATAAAGTTTAGAAAATAAAAAAGCCCCGGTTGCCCGGGGCTTTTTTACAACTAGTTATTTGGTTTAGTTGGCAGTTACTTGATCAGCCTGAGGACCCTTTGGACCCTGGACTACTTCAAATGAAACTGACTGACCTTCTTCAAGGGACTTGTAGCCATTTCCCTGGATAGCGGAGTAGTGGACGAATACATCTTGTCCGCCGCCATCAACAGCGATGAAACCAAAACCCTTTTCAGAGTTGAACCACTTAACTGTACCTGTTGCCATTTACTTTCCTTCGGTATTTTTTGGGGACAAACGTGAATTCCACGTCCGCCAGTCTTTCCGTTCTACAGCGATACCGATTCAAGCAAGAGCTATCAAGCGGGTACTGATAAGCGTTGGACTAGAGCGCAGCCTACCCTGAATAAATAGGTATAAAAAGCTGGGGGATAAGTATCCCCTTGAGCTCAAAATCAGGCTCAAAAGTGCAGATGTTTGGGGAGTTGCGGGCCTTGGTTGAGGTTTATGAGTTGTTTCTCAGACACAGATTAGATGAATGAGGGAACTGCGTCGGTAAGCTTCTGGTATGAGCGAAAATGAAAATCAGAAGTCTATTTCTTTGATTATTGCATCGGCAATTATTGCTTTGGCAATGGGATTAGGTTTAACTCAAGTTGGTAATGGATTTGCAAGTCGCTCTAATGAAGGCATAACAGTCACCGGTTCAGCTCGAGTAAGTGCAACTGCCGACAAAGCGGTATGGCCGTTAAACGCCGAGCAAATTGCGCCAACACTTACTGAGTCGGTTCGAAAAGTGGAAACCGCAACCAAGTCTGTAACTCAGTATCTGACAGATGGTGGAGTTCCTGCCGACTCAATTGAATATGGATCGGTATCTGCTTACCCTCAAGAAGAGTATTCAAACGGAAATAGCACTGGAAGAATTTTGAATTATCGAGCTTCAAGAACAATTACAGTACGAAGTGATGACGTCCAGTTGATTGCCAAGTTGAGTAATGGCATCGGCGCCTTGTTGCAATCTGGCGTTAGTGTTACTAATTATGGACCGCAGTTTTATGTCTCAAAGCTGAGCGAGTTACGTCCTAAGTTGTTAAAGCAAGCGATGCAAGATGCTCAAGTTAGAGCAGAAGCAATCGTGAAAGCAACCGGCGGAAAAGTTGGAAATGTAATGAGCGTTCGCTCTGGTCCTTTCCAGGTAACTTCGCCTGACTCGGTTGATACCTCATCGGGCGGTTATTACGACACGCAAACAATTGAAAAGACAATAACCTCAACGGTTACCGTCATGTTCAACGTCGATTAGTGACGGTTAATTAACCAAATCTGAACACTCATCGCCTTAACCAGCGTTGAATCACTTGGCTTTTTCAAGGTTGGATTGAATTCATTTATGGCCTCTGCTGAATCAAACACAGTTCGGAATGAGTCACCCCAGGTTCGATTTGGGAGCACGAATTGCTGCTCGGTTAAGCCGCTATTTAAAATCACAAATAAACCTTGGTTATGAGTAGCGTCGAGACAAAAAGCTAAGTGTCTTAAGGAGCTGTCCTGCCAGTTATGCGAACTCATCTCAAGGCCGTCCCGACCAAACCAAGCAATATCTTTGCGATTAGTTCCCAGATCAATTTCCCCAGTAAAGAACTGTTCCGTTAAATCAATCAAGTAACTATTTCTGATTCGAGAAAGTGCTGCAACGGTCTCAATCAAATCCTCTTTTTGCTCATCCCAGTTCCATGAGAGTTTCCAGCCTCCAAAAAAATTATCAAAATTATCATCAAGATTTGCATTCGATAGTGAATAAGCGTTGTTTGATCCGTGCTGAGTTCTAGATGCCTCATCTCCCATAGTTAACATGGGAACGCCAGAGGAGAGTATTAAAGTTGCCAAGATTGATTTCTGAAGTCGTAATCGTTTTTGGTTTAGCTCAGAATCGTCGCTGTGGCCCTCGTTGCCCAGATTCCATGAACGATTTACATCGCTGCCATCGCGATTATCTTCTTTGTTAGCCTCATTGTGTTTGTGGTTATAGGAGACTAAATCTCGAAGCGTGAAACCATCATGTGCGGTAACAAAGTTAATTGAAGATGTGGGTCCGCGAAAATAGAATATGTCGTTGGATCCAGCGATTCGAGAGGCGAGATCTGAAACTCCGTTGCTATGACCTCGGGAGCTATCACCCAACCAAAATTGTCTTGTTGCATCTCGGTAAGCATCGTTCCACTCACGCCAAGGATGCGGGAAATCTCCTAGCGCATATCCAGCTACATCCCATGGTTCGGCAATTAATTTTCGCTCCCGAAGAATTGGATCGGCGCTTATCGCCGAGATTAAAGGTCCGTAAGTATCAATATCTCCATTACTGCGAGAAATAGCGGTAGTTAAATCAAATCTGAATCCATCAACTCCAATTATTTGGCTCCACCAGTGAAGTGAATCGACAATCATTCGAGTAACAAATGGTCTTCGTGAATCGATGGTATTTCCGCACCCAGTGACATCTTCATAGCTATCGTCAGAGTTGTGGCGATAAAAAGTTTTATTGTCGATTCCTCGAAATGAATAGGTAGGTCCTTGAATACCTTCTTCTGCAGTGTGGTTATAGACCACATCAAGTATTACCTCTATTCCCGCATCATGGAGGGAATCAATGGCATTTTGTAACTCTGTGATTGGGTTTTCCGTAGCGGCATATTCTTGATGTGGCGCAGAGAATGCAATTGGGTTGTAACCCCAGTGGTTGCGGCGACCTCGGGCATGGTTATGAACTTCGGTTACAAATTGGTGAATTGGCAGAAGCTCCAAAGCTGTTACGCCAAGTCTTTTTAAATGATTAATAGTTGAGGAATGTCCCAGCGCTTTGTAAGTTCCTCTTTCATCTTCGGGAATCTCTAAATTGTCGATTGTTAATCCGCGAACATGAGCTTCGTAGATAAAAGTTTTCTTCCACGGCACTCTAGGTCGTTTAATGATTCGTGGTTTGCGCTCCGTAACTACGGACAACGGCACAAATCCCAAAGAGTTTCGATCATCTCGAGTGCTTAAATCACCATTGCCGAGGGCATCAGTTGCATAGTGACCGAAAATTTCCGGCGCGTAAACAACTTCACCATTAACTTGATGCGCATAGGGATCAATCAATACTTTGGCGGGGTTAAAACGCCAGCCTTGCTCAGGGCGCCAGGGACCATAAATTCGGTATCCGTAATGCTGTCCAGCTCCAATTCCGGTCAGGTGGCCATGCCAAATCGGACCTTCTCGATGCGGCAGTGAAAATTTGGTTTCCACCCATCGGCCATCTCGGAGATCAAATAGACACAGTTCGACCGCATCGGCGGCTGGGGCCCAGATTGCGAAATCGGTTCCATCTGCGACCACATGGTTTCCCAGAATGTGTGGGTTGGCCGGTTTCACTTTGCTATTCAAGCATCTAATGGGCTGCTTGCCCTTGAATCTCTTGACTGGAAGTCGAGTAGATGGCTTGGTTACTGACCAGTAACATACCGGTTATGAAGATTGCCATCTGCGTAAAGCAAGTTCCTGATTCCTGGGCAGAAAAGAAAATGGTTAATGGAGTTTTGGATCGCGAAAGTGTTGATGCGGTTCTAAATGACCTTGATGAGTATGCAATTGAGGAAGCGCTACGAATAGTCGAGCCATTGAATGAAGGTAAAGAAACCCCGGAACATACAATTACGTTGATTTCGATGGGACCGGATCGCGCGACAGAGGCAATTCGCAAAGGTTTATCAATGGGTGCAGATAGTGGCGTACTTGTAACTGATTCTGCTTTGGCTGGATCTGATGCGATTGCTACTTCAAAAGTTTTATCAGAGGTGATTCGCGCAGGAGGTTTTGATTTAGTTTTCTGTGGAACCGAATCAACTGATGCACGTATGAGTGTAATTCCAGCAATGTTGGCGGAAAGATTGGGCTGGGCGCAATTAACTTTTGCCGGTTCGGTAAAAGTTAATGCCTCCAACTCCGTAGTTGAGATTGCACGTATGACAGAGAGCGGCGTTGAGACGATGTCCGCAAAGTTTCCTTGCGTCATTAGTGTTATTGAGAAAATTAATGAGCCCAGATACCCATCATTCAAAGGAATCATGGCGGCTAAGAAGAAAGTTATTGAAAATAAATCTCTCGCCGATTTTGGAATTTCAGCTGCAGAAGTTGGCGCGACCGGAGCTTGGAGTGTTGTAGCCGATGCACAAGCCAGACCGCCGCGTGACAAGGGTGTAAAGATTGAAGATTCCGGAGAGGCCGGAGCCAAACTAGCTGATTACTTAGCGGAAAAGCGATTGGTGTAACTATGAGCAACATATTGATATTGGCGGATCATGACAGCGGGAAAGTAGCGAAAACCGCAGCTGAACTAGCGACTCTTGGCAAGCGTGCCTCCTCTGTGAATGCGGTGATTCTTTCTGCGCCGGGACAAAGCGATGCTCTCGCAGCGCAACTTGCAAATACAGAGGTAGAAAAAGTACTTTCGGTTGAAAGTGATGATTTTGCAAAACATGGAATTGCCGCAATGGTTGACGCGCTTTCGCAAATTGTCGCAACTACAAACCCTGTAGCTGTTCTCATTCCTTCAACCGCGCGTGGCAAGGAAATAGCCGGACGGCTCGCAGTAAGAATTGGTGGCGGAGTTATAACTGATGCTGTTGATGTTGCCTCCAATTTGCAAACTACTCAATCAGTTTTCGGCGGTTCCTTTACTGTTACCGCTTCGGTGAAAACCGGAACTCCAGTTATTACCGTGAGACCAAGTGCTGTTGAAGCATCTTCCACCTCCAATACGCCTGCGGTAGAAAAACTTTCAATATCAATTTCAGATTCAGCAAAGCTTGTGACCATTTCGGAATCAAAGCCTGCTGTAAAAGGTGGTCGTCCGGAACTTACAGAGGCAAAGATTGTCATCTCTGGAGGTCGCGGAACCAATGGCGACTTTTCACAAGTTGAAGCAATGGCTGATTTACTGGGAGCTGCAGTTGGAGCATCTCGCGCAGCGACAGATGCCGGTTGGTATCCGCACACTCATCAAGTTGGACAGACTGGAAAAACAGTTAGCCCACAACTTTATGTAGCTTGTGGTATTTCTGGAGCGATTCAACATCGTGCGGGAATGCAAACCTCAAAAACTATTGTGGCCATCAACAAAGATCCAGAAGCACCAATCTTTGATTTGGCTGATTTTGGGGTGGTTGGGGATCTTTTTGCGGTTTTGCCTCAAGCGCGTGAAGCGATTGCGGCCAAGCGCAGCTAATTAGCCAATTAGAACAAGCCCAGCCATTTAGAATTGCGGCATGCCTCGCGTCTACTTTGATAATGCTGCAACCACACCCATTTCGGAGGTGGCGTTGCAGGCTTTTATTGAACAGTCTCGGCAGCTTGGCAATCCTTCGAGCCTTCATACCTATGGACGCACGGCCCGTAAAGATTTGGAAGAGGCTCGCGAAAAGCTAGCGGAGCTAATCGGCGCACATTCCACTGAGGTGATTTTCACTGGCTCTGGAACTGAGGCCAACAACTTGGCCATCAAAGGAATTTACTGGCAACGCAAATCTGAGGATTCGCGAAAAAAGGTAATTGTCATTTCGGGGTTTGAACATCATGCTGTTTTGGATCCCGCTAATTGGCTGGTTGAGTTTGATGGTGCAGAGATAGTTCAAATTCCGGTATCGCGTGATGGCTATATAGATTTGGAAAAACTTGAAGCGACTTTAGTAGATCGAAAAGATGAGATTGCTTTAGTTAGCGTAATGCATTCAAATAACGAAGTTGGATCGATTCAACCAATTAAACAAATTTCTGCCTTGGCAAAAAGATTTGATGTTCCCGTTCACACTGACGCGGTGCAGAGTTTTGGTAAAACACCTTTGAATTTCAAAGAGCTTGAAGTATTTGCGATGACTTTAAGTGCGCACAAGATTGGTGGTCCAGTCGGAGTTGGTGCGTTGGTGCTAAAAAAAGGTGTGGACATCACCCCTATTCTGCATGGCGGTGGACAGGAGAGAGACATTCGCAGCGGAACCTTAAATGCAGCAGGCATCGTATCTTTTGTCGCGGCATCACAATCTGCAATTAGAGACCTAACTGCTAATGCGCAAAAAGTTGAAAATCTGCGTGCAAAATTGATCTCGGCAATTCAGGAACAAATTCCAGATGCAACATTGAATGGAGTCATGCAGGGTGAAGTTCTTCCTGGTATAGCCAATATTTCTTTTCCCAACACCGAAAGCGACTCTTTATTGGTTCTATTTGATGCAGAGGGAATAGCGTGCTCGACTGGATCGGCCTGCAGCGCAGGTGTTCAAGAGGCGAGTCACGTACTTCTAGCGATGGGTAGAACAGAGAAAGAGGCGCGAGCATCACTGCGTTTCTCACTCGGAACCGCCAATACTGAGGCTGATATCGAATATCTTCGTACCTGTATCAAGCGCGTAATCGAAAGAGCTCGCGCTGCCTATTCGGTCTCACAGTAAAGAGTAAAAAATGAAATTAATTGCGGCGATGAGTGGAGGAGTTGACTCTGCAGTTGCTGCTGCTCGAGCTAAGGAAGCGGGCCACGATGTAATAGGTGTACATCTAGCGCTTTCGAAAAACCCTAAGAAGTATCGATCTGGAGCTCGCGGTTGTTGCACGATTGAAGATTCACATGATGCTCGTCGAGCCGCCGATGTAATTGGAATTCCGTTCTACATCTGGGATATGTCAGATGAATTCCATGATGGAGTTGTAGAAAACTTTCTAGCTGAATATGCGGCAGGAAACACTCCAAATCCTTGCTTGCGTTGCAATGAGAAAATCAAATTCGCGGCGGTTTTGGAACGCGCCAAAGCTATGGGTTTTGATGGAGTAGTGACTGGTCATTACGCTCAAACCAAAGATACTGATGAAGGGCGATTACTTTTTCGTGCCATAGATCCAGCTAAAGATCAATCTTATGTATTGGCCGTACTAAACCGTCAGCAATTACAGGGTGCATTCTTCCCGCTTGGTGATACCGAAAAAGAAGATGTGCGACTAGAGGCTAAAGCTCGGGGATTATCTGTGGCTCTAAAGCCAGACAGTCATGACATCTGCTTCGTTCCATCTGGTGACAATGCGGGCTGGCTTCGAGAAAGATTAGGAAGTGAGGTTGGTCCAATTGTTGATGAAGCGGGAAATAAACTGGGCGAACATAAGGGCGCATACACCTACACAATCGGTCAACGGAAAGGTTTAGGTTTGACGGTTCCAGCTAAAGGTGGCGAACCTAGATATGTATTGAAAATTGAACCTGTTAGCAACACCGTAGTTGTTGGCAACCGCGATGCTTTAGCAATTAGTGAAATTTTTGGCGCAAAGCCAATTTGGTGTGGACCCACGCCAGAGGCGACAGAGAGCGCGCCAAATAGAGGTTTTGTGCAGGTTAGAGCGCATGGAACACCCCACTCTTGTAGCTACTGGCGCACAGTCAATGATGGAGTCGAAACATTAAATGCCAAGGTCGATGAACCAATTTATGGTTTAGCGCCTGGTCAAGCCATGGTTATTTATGAAGGTGATCGAGTAATTGGATCTGCGACTATAACTGGAACTCGTTAGTCATGAGTACCAGCCAGGTTCGTCGTGAGATGTCTGATTTGGCAGAACAAATCAGAGATCATCAATATCGTTATTATGTTTTAGATAAACCCATAATTTCCGATGCAGAGTTTGATCTCCTATGGCAGCGATTGTTAAAACTTGAATCTGCAAACCCAGAGTTGAGAGACCCTCATTCACCAACTCTTGATGTTGGTGGCGGCTTTGCGACTCACTTTGAACAGTTTGATCACAAAGAAAAAATGATGAGCTTGGATAATGTTTTTAGTAATGAAGAGTTGGATGCTTGGTTTGAGCGAGTAGCCAAGGAGTCAAAGAAAAACACCTGGCTATGCGAAGTAAAAGTTGATGGCTTGGCTATTAATTTACTTTACGAGAAGGGTCGCTTAACACGTGCTCTGACACGGGGTAATGGAACTACAGGAGAAGATGTCACTGTTAATATCAAAACAATTTCCTCAGTCCCGCAGCAATTAAAAGGCAAGAACATCCCTGATTCAGTTGAAATTAGGGGAGAAGTATTTTTTCCCATAGCAAAATTCAATGAGTTAAATGAAGCGCTTGAAGAGGCTGGCAAAAATGTATTTGCAAACCCAAGAAATGCAGCTGCTGGATCTCTAAGACAGAAAGATCCCAAGGTCACAGCATCACGGCCGCTAGACATGGTGGTGCATGGAATTGGCGGAATCGTTGGGATGGATTTTGATACTCAAAGTGCTGCTTACGAAATGATGAATAGCTGGGGTTTGCCGACCAGCAAGCGTTTTAAAGTGGCCAAAAGCAAAGCCGAAGTGCAGGAATTCATTGATTACTACCTAGAAAACCGCCATTCAGTTGAGCATGAGATTGATGGAGTAGTTATCAAAGTTAATGAACGTGATCAGCAGAAGATTCTTGGCACCACCTCCCGAGCTCCAAAGTGGGCGATTGCATACAAATATCCACCAGAGGAGGTAACTACAAAACTCCTTGATATTCGCGTTAGCGTTGGAAGAACCGGCCGGGTAACACCTTTTGGTTTTATGGAGCCGGTTCGAGTAGCTGGCTCAACGGTCACAAATGCAACCTTGCATAACATGGAAGAAGTAGAACGCAAAGGTATTTTGATTGGCGACATTGTCGTGTTGCGAAAAGCGGGCGATGTAATCCCAGAAATTCTTGCGCCAGTAGTTGAAAAGCGAACCGGAAAAGAACGCGCATTTGTCATGCCCACTAAATGCCCGGAGTGTGGCAGTAAGTTGCGAGCAATGTCAGAGGGCGATGTAGATATCCGCTGTCCAAATGCAAGAAGCTGTCCGGCACAATTGCGGGAAAGAATTTATTACATTGGGTCCCGAGCCGCACTCGATATTGATGTGCTCGGCTATGAAGCCGCAAACGCTCTATTGTCGGAAAAATTGATTGTTGATGAATCGGACTTATTTAATTTAACACCTGAAGATTTACTAAAAAGTGAATTCTTTAGAAAAAAAGATGGCTCACTTGGTGCAAATGCAGAAAAGCTTTTGAAAGCCCTGGAGGCGGCAAAGTCGAGACCAATTTGGCGCGTATTGGTTGCTTTATCAATTAGACATGTGGGGCCAACCGCAGCTCAGGCATTGGCCAACAATTTTGGATCTATTCCTGCAATTGCAGATGCCTCTGTCGAGCAACTTGCCGAGGTAGATGGAGTTGGTGGAGTTATTGCCGAGAGTATTCAAGAGTGGTTCGGCGAGGAATGGCATAAGGCAATTGTCGAAAAATGGAGCGCAGCAGGCGTCGCTATGGAGGGGGTTACCACCTCGAATAAACCACAGACTTTGGCAGGCTTAACAATTGTGGTGACCGGTTCGCTTACCAACTTCACCCGCGATGGTGTGACTGAAGCAATAACCGAACGAGGCGGAAAAGCCGCATCCTCAGTTTCGAAGAAAACTGATTATGTAGTTGTAGGTGATTCTCCCGGCTCTAAAGCCGCAAAAGCTGAGGAGCTGGGTGTTCCGATTCTTGATGAAGCGGGCTTCATCGCTCTAATAGAAAATGGCCCGGCTTAACAGTTAAGATGTATTCATGTTCAAATCTTTATTAGCGCTTCGAGCTCAATCTAAAATTGATCAGGTTATCTTCAGCGAAGTGGGCGAAAAAGGTCGTGAGCTACCTGCCTCACCAGTTTTCTTTGGAGTATTCACTTTCGCAGTTTTAATGTTGATGCTGTACTTAGTTTTGCGTTTAGACCGCGACTAAATTGTCTGACCGAAAAAGAATCGGCGTTTTCGGTGGGACTTTTGATCCCATTCATTCCGGTCATGTTCATTTGTTAACCGAGCTGTTAAATTCAAAGAAATTTGATGACATTATCGTCATTCCAGCCGGAGATCCTTGGCAGAAAAATCCTAAAGTTCCGGGCGAATACCGATTTGAGATGACCCAAATCGCATTGAATGAATTGCCGGTAAAAGTAATTGATTTAGAGATAAAGCGCAATGGACCAACTTACGCTTTAGATACCTATCAAGAATTAAAAGCTTTGTATGGTGAACAAGATTTCATTTGGATTATTGGAAGTGATGTTATTAACTCACTTAGCACTTGGCATGAGATAGAGCGCTTAGCCGAAAGCGTAGAGTTTCTTGTGGTTAAGCGCCCGCATTCAAAAGTTGATGTGACGAATGTTCCGGCTTTTGTTAAGTATTCTGAAATTGAAGTTAATGCGCTCGATATCTCCGCAACTCAAGTTCGAAATGCCTTGGCAAACCGAGATGTTCTAGCCGGTTTGATTCCTGATAATGTCGCTCAGTTCATTAAAAGCAAAGGACTATATGGCGCCGCGTAAATCAACCATTGATTTAACTCAAAAAGCTGCTCACGCCGCGATTGAAAAACTCGGAACTGATCTTGTGGCGATAGATCTCTCTGGTCAGATGGTGCTGAGTGAAGTATTTCTTCTTGTAAGTGGCCAAAATGAAAGACAGATAGATGCCATCGCAGATGAGATTGAAAGACAACTAGCTTTGATAGGGGAAAAGCCGGTGCGTCGAGAAAGCTCTGAGCATTGGATTTTGCTGGATTATGAGGATCTTGTTGTACATGTTCAAACTGAAGAGGTTCGCCAGTATTACATGTTGGATCGACTTTGGAACGATTGCCCAATAATGCCCTTGGATGCGGTTGCCAAAGCTGCTGAATTTAAAAGGGGGCAGTAGTTGTGGCTAAGAATTCGCAGCGCATTGTTTTATGGAGACATGGACAAACTAATTGGAATATTGAAAATCGTTTTCAAGGTCACTCAGATATTCCGTTAAATGAAGTTGGATTTGCACAGGCTGAACGAGCAGCTCCACTGCTACTAAATCTTCAACCTGACAAAATTGTGTCAAGCGATTTGATTCGTGCGCGACAAACCGCATCGGCCTTGGCGAAACTAGCTAAACTGGAAATTCAGATTGACGCTGGTTTGCGTGAGACCAATGGTGGAAAGTGGGAAGGAAAAACCGGAGCGGAAAATCGCGCCGAAGATTATGAAAGATTTGTCACTTGGTTGGATGGTGATGATGCTCCGGCCGGTGAAACTGGAGAACGAAGAAGTGAAATTGCTGAACGGGCAGTTTCTGCCATAACCCGCGCTTTAAGTCCTGATGTTTCTACGTTGATAGTTGTCACCCATGGCGGAACTGCACGCTGTATTTTGGGAAAAATGCTCGATATGCCGATGAATCAATGGTCTGCTTTAGGTGGTTTATCAAACGCTTCATGGTCAATCTTGGAAAATGGCCATCACAGAGCTGGTTGGGTTCTTGTAGAGCACAATGCGGGATCTCTCCCTGAGCCGATTTATGGAGAGGAAAGCGGGGCGTAGTTCCGGTAAGGTCTGCGCCGCAGTGAAATTAGGGGCTATAGCGCAGCTGGTAGCGCACCTGCATGGCATGCAGGGGGTCAGGGGTTCAAGTCCCCTTAGCTCCACAAGTTGGTTCCACAAGTTAGATCCAAACTGGCTTCAATTTTTTGGGGAAAGATTTAGAAAATGACAGAAAACAATTCAGAGATATCAACATCTCGTCTGCCCCTACAGCACATCCCTAATGGTTGGTCCGCGTCAGACATTCAAGATCTGACCGGAAAACATTTTGTCATTACTGGCGGAACTAGCGGTATCGGGAAAGAGGCAGCACGAGAATTAGTGCGGGCCGGAGCAAAGGTAACTATCACTGCGCGAAATACTCAAAAAGCTGAAGCCACTCGCAAGGAACTCTCAAGCGAAAAAGTCTCTATTTGCGCCATGGATTTAGCAGATTTGAATAGTGTACGAAAAGCTGCTCGGGAAATTACTGAACCAGTTGATGTTTTGATTCTAAATGCAGGCGTCATGGCGGTTCCTTTCACTAAAACCGCAGATGATTTTGAATTGCAAATGGGCACCAATCATCTAGGCCATTTTGCCTTTGCTGGATTACTGTCAGATCGAATCACATCAAGAGTAGTGACTATTTCCAGTCAGGCTCATCGCACGGGATCATTTGGCGATGGCTCCGTTGAAACGATAAGAGAAATTTGCCTAGGAAAAAACAAGTATCAGCCTTGGGGCGCATATGGAGCTAGCAAGCTTGCAAATCTTTTGTTCACTTTCGAGCTGGAGCGAATTGCGGCGAACAAAGGTTTAAGTCTCCATGCGTTTGCAGCGCATCCAGGATATTCAAATACCAACCTGCAAAGTGTTGGACCAAAAATGCGTGGCAACCTTAGGGAAGAACGCGCGACCGCTTTTATGAATACTGTGATTGCGCAGTCAGCGGCAAAAGGCGCCTTACCTACATTGTGTGCAGCAACATTTCCTAATTTGTACGGTGCTTCTTATATTGGACCAGATGGTTTGTTTGAGATGCGAGGATTTCCAAAGGCCACCAGAGCACGTGCTCTTGCATATGATCAAAGATTGGCCCGTAATCTCTGGAGCGTCAGTGAGGAATTAACTGGCGTTTATTGGCGGTAACCTACGCACATGCACGAGGCGTACGACGTTCATCACGTTCAAGAAAAATGGCTTCCCATTTGGGACCAAATCGCCCCGTTTCGATCTGGAAAAGCTGATGATCCACGTCCCAAGAAGTATGTCTTGGATATGTTTCCTTATCCTTCAGGTGATTTACATATGGGCCATGCGGAGGCGTACGCATTAGGTGATGTGATCGCCCGCTACTGGGTGCAAAAGGGTTACAACGTCATGCACCCAATTGGTTGGGATGCTTTTGGATTGCCGGCAGAGAACGCAGCGATCAAGCGCAATGAGGATCCAAGTATTTGGACTTACGAAAATATCAATACTCAAAAAGCATCCATGCGTCGTTACGCATGCTCTTTTGATTGGGATCGAGTTCTTTACACCTGCGATCCCGAGTACTACAAATGGAATCAGTGGATTTTCATCAAGATGTTTGAAAAAGGCTTGGCATATCGCAAAGACTCTGCGGTCAATTGGTGTCCTTCTTGCCAAACAGTTTTGGCAAATGAACAAGTTGTAGCCGGATTATGTGAAAGATGTGACAACGCAGTAACGAAAAAGAAATTAAATCAGTGGTATTTCAAAATCACCGATTACGCCGAACGACTACTTGCTGACATGGAACAGCTTGAAGGAAAGTGGCCGGACAAAGTTTTGACAATGCAGCGCAACTGGATTGGAAAATCTACTGGCGCCGAAGTTACTTTTGAGATTGAAGGACGCGAAGAGCCGGTCGTTATTTATACGACCCGTCCCGACACACTTTATGGTGCAACCTTTATGGTTGTAGCTGTTGATTCCGATTTAGCTCGCGAGCTAGTCAAAGGAAGAGATGTTGAGGCAGATTTCGTAAAGTACTTTGACTCGGTTAAAGCAGCGAGCGATATAGATCGCTTAGCAACTGATCGTCCGAAAACCGGCGTATTTCTGGGGCGTTATGCGATAAATCCTATTAATGGTGAAAAACTTCCAATCTGGGCTAGCGATTACGTATTAGCTGATTATGGAACCGGCGCGATCATGGCGGTTCCAGCACATGACCAACGAGATTTGGATTTTGCACGTGCTATGAAACTTCCAGTGCGGGTCGTTGTACAAACCGATGAAGAAGATCCCGAATTAAGCGGTATTGCAACATCAGGTGACGGCGTTCTTGTGAACTCTGGCTCTCTAAATGGCAAGAATTCAAAAGAAGCTATCCAACAGATCATCGCTGAGTTAGAGGCAAAATCTCTAGCCAAAGCTTCAAATAACTATCGTTTACGTGACTGGTTAATTTCTCGTCAACGTTATTGGGGAACTCCAATCCCAATCATCCATTGTGAAAAATGCGGAGAGGTTGCGGTTCCAGATGACCAACTGCCTGTGCAGCTGCCAAGTTCAACGACATTGGATCTCAAGCCAAAAGGAACTTCACCCCTTGCCACCGCGACTGAATGGGTAAATGTTCCTTGTCCAAAATGTAACGCTCCAGCTCGCCGCGATACCGACACGATGGATACATTCGTAGATTCATCTTGGTACTTCCTGCGCTACACCAGTGTTGATTCACATGACAAAGCTTTTATTAAAGAAGAAGTTGAGAAATGGTTGCCGGTTGATCAATACGTGGGCGGTGTAACCCATGCAATCTTGCACCTGCTCTACTCCCGCTTTTTCACTAAAGCTTTGCATGACATGGGATATCTAAATTTCACTGAACCATTTACTAGATTGTTAAATCAAGGAATGGTAATCATGGATGGATCTGCGATGAGTAAGAGCCGCGGAAATCTAGTTCGACTTTCAGATGAATTGGAAAAACACGGCGTGGACGCAATTCGCCTGACTATGGTTTTTGCCGGGCCTCCAGAAGATGATGTCGATTGGGCTGATGTATCTCCTGCCGGTTCAGCCAAATTCCTTAACCGTGCTTGGAGATTGGCGGGCGATGTAACAAGTACTCCCGGTGTCGATTTCAATGCAGGAGATTTGGCGCTGCGTAAAATTGCTCACAAGAGTTTGAATGACATCTCTTTTGCTGTGGAGTCATTTAGATTCAATGTAGCTGTGGCCCGCGTAATGGAGCTGGTAAACGCTACTAGAAAAGCTATCGATTCTGGATGTGGCCCAGCAGATCCTGCGGTAAGGGAAGCGGCGGAAATTGTTGCTATTTCTCTCTCATTAATCGCCCCTTACACAGCAGAAGAGATGTGGGAGAAATTAGGTCACAAGCCTTCCGTGGCGTTAGCCGGATGGCCGACCGTTGATCCAGCCTTGCTAACCGAGGATTCAGTAACCGCAATTTTCCAAATAAACGGCAAGATTAAAAACCGCGTTGAGGTTCAACCAGATATTTCTGATGCAGATTTGGAAAAGATGGCATTAGCAGATGAGGCAGTAACCTCGGAGCTTGCAGGCTCGCAACCTAAGAAAATAATTACTAAAGCGCCAAAGTTTGTAAATATAGTTTTGTAATTCTTATCCACAGTACAACCTTTTACACTTTGTAATTTTTTAATTCCGAAATAATTAACTACGGTGCTTTTATCGCGCCATGAATCTACAAACTGTTAGAGAAAGCATTCAGGAATACACCGACCAACAACGCAAAGCCTTGCTTCTGATATCGCTACTGGCGATTGGTTTTGCTATTTTCTTATTCACAACTACGCGTGGCAGCGCAGTCGCGCAGGAATCACCAAAGCCTATTTTGTCTGTTGCCCCAGTAACTAAAAATATTTTGGTCCATGTAGCCGGAAAGGTAAAGCGGCCCGATGTCTATCCACTACTGCAGGGTTCGCGAGTTTCCGATGCCATCAGGGCCGCAGGTGGTGCCAAGAAAGGCGTAGATTTGGGGGACATTAATCTGGCTAGGGTCTTGGTTGATGGGGAACAGGTTTATGTGGGTTATGTTCCAAAAGTTAGCTCCGGTCCAACTAATTCAGGCAAGAAAATCTTCACTGGAATTGTGAACATAAATCGCGCGACCAAAGCCGAATTTGATTCTCTGACCGGAATCGGCCCTGTAATTGCAGGTCGAATAATTTCTTACCGAAACCAAAACGGGCCTTTTGTAACACTTGAGGATTTGTTAAAGGTCTCCGGTATTGGCGAGAAGACATTAAGCCGCATCCGTTCAAGACTGACCGTTTAAATACGCCACACACTGACTTACGCCTCCTCCTATTTGGACTAGGAATCTGGTTTGGCGCGCTGCTTGCAGGGCAAGTTGGCTGGCAATTTAACGGTGTTTTACTTCTGGTGCTACTACTTTCAATCGGAGCTGGCTCGCCTTATCGGATTGTCTTCGGAGCGATTCTCGTCGGCAGTCTTATCTACTCACTCCACTTTGCAACTTTGCAAAGAAGTGATCTGGCAAGGCTGGCATTAGAGCGCACCGATGCAACGATTCGGGCGACAGTAATAACTGATGCTAAAACAACAACCCACAAAGTAAATGGTTCGATCTTGCGCAAGCCACAACAATCCTTTCTCGTTCGAGCCAAATGGGTTGAAACTGATGAAACAAACTTCTACATGCGACTACCAGTTCGGGTGTTGTCATCAAGTAATGAAACCTTTATCCCCGGAGATGAAATAAGAATCTCTGGTCGAATTATTGCCACAAAGGAGAAAAGGGTTGCCGCCACTTTAATCGGTGATTCAAAAATTGAGGTAATTCAGCCAGCGGGTTATCTCGCAAAGAAACTCGCCGCAATAAGAGATGAATACCGAAAATTGGCGAGACAGCTAGATTCGACAGCAGCGAGCTTGATACCGGGAATGATTCTGGGGGACACATCGCTTCAAAGTGAAGAGTTCTCCCGGCAGATGAGGCGCTCCGGTTTATCTCACTTAACCGCAGTTAGTGGGGCGAACTTCGCAATTGTGAGCGCTTTAGTTTTGTGGCTGATGCGTTTTGTTTCTCGCCGAGTCACAGTCCAAGTAGTGGCTACTTCAATCTTTTTAACTTTATTCCTATTACTGGTCAGGCCTTCGCCTTCTGTATTAAGGGCTGGGGTGATGGCAGCGGTAATTTTGTTTGCTCGCGCAAGTGGAAACCGGCGCAATGCGGTTTCAGCCCTAGCAACCGCAATTACCGTCTTACTGTTACTCGACCCTTTCCAATCGCAAGATCCGGGCTTTGTTTTATCGGTATTGGCGACATCTGGATTGATTTTTCTAGCCCCTCATTTGACTGAGAAGTTACGACGGTATCTACCCTCATTTTTAGCGGAAGTTGTTGCGGTTTCAATTTCAGCAACCTTGTTATGCACGCCTTACATCATGTTTTTGTCAGGCGAGATTTCCGTTTTAAGTATCTTATTTAACATCCTGGTCTCACCCTTTATCGCACCGATAACCATTATCGGTTTCATTGCGGTTCTTTTGCTTCCGATACCGCAATTGTCCACAGCACTTCTTGTTGTGGCTGAGCACTTATCCAGCTGGGTAGTTTTTATTTCCGAACTTTCAGGATTCACTCCGAGCTGGAGATTAAATCCACTTTATTTGATATTCCTGATTCTAATTTCAACTTTCCTTAATAGGAATTACAAAGCGCTCTTTATTGGATTAATAATCCTCTTGGGGGTTGTGAATTTATTGCCACGCATTAGCTTTCCAGGAGCTGACTGGAAGGTAGCCCAATGTGATGTAGGCCAAGGCGACGCCTTAGTTCTGAATTTAGGAAATCATGCTGCAGCTTTGTTTGATGTTGGCCCAGATCCAACATTGATTGATCGCTGCTTGAAAGTTCTAAAGATCAAATCACTGCCTTTAATAGTGTTGTCGCATAATCATGCCGATCACACCTTTGGTTTATCGGGAGCGACGAAAAATCGGGAACTAGGCGAAATTTGGAGTAATGGAAATGTGAGGCTAGACCCAAAGCATCAGAATCTAGAACGCATTGTGCGCCAAGGCGATCTGGCACGGATTGGGATTTACAAATTGGAGGTGCTTTGGCCACAGAATTCGTTCTCCTCAGACACGGTTTTACCTGGAGATGGATCAAAGGAAAATAATTCAAGTTTGGTTGTTTTGGTTACTCTGGAAGCAATAGCCAAAGACCCGGTTTTCATATTAATCACGGGAGATATCGAGCCGGAGGCTCAAATTCAGATTTTGCGGGGTGTTAATTTTCCGAAGATAGATATTTTGAAAGTCGCACATCATGGATCGCGTTTTCAGAGCGACGAGTTTGTTCAAGAAACCGCACCAAAAATCGCATTGGTAAGCGTTGGCCGGGATAACTCCTACGGCCATCCGGACCTTGGAATTTTGAGGGAATTAACAGAGTTAGGCTCCACGGTAAGAAGAACCGACCTTGACGGTCCCATCTCGGTGGCGTGGAGATTTGATGAAGCAGGAAAGCGTTATATATTCACCACGAGAACGATGCGAAAGGAGTGGTGGCGGATTCAATGGCTTTAAAAGAGAAAGATTTAAGCCAAATAGTTTTAATTCATGGCGGAGAATCCGTTCTAGCTGATCGCGCTTTACAGGAAGCTTTGGCTCTACGTAGCGAGTTTGAAAAAACCGTTTTAGATGGCGCACAGTTGGATTTAGGTAGATATGCCGAGACGGTTGCCCCATCTCTATTCGCAGATAAGAGAGTCGTTGTAGTAAGAGATCTGCAAGATGTCGTTTCAGAAGTTCAAGAAGAAATCGAAAATCAGTTTTCTCATCTGGAACCAAATTTGCATTTGATTTTCATTCACAAAGGTGGCGTTAAAGGAAAAGCTTTACTTGAAAAAATTAAGAAGCTAAAGCCAGAGTTAATCACCTGCGATCCGATGAAAAAAGCATCAGATAAAGAGAATTTTGTCCGCGAGGAGTTTGCACGTCACGGTCGAAAGATTTCCCCGGCAGCCATAACAGCGCTAGTTGATGCAACGGGAAGCGATACTAGAGAGCTTGCAGCGGCGTGCAGCCAAATAGCTTTTGATACCAATGCAGGAAAGCCGGTAATTGACGAAGAAGATATAGGCAAGTATTACCAAGGCAGAATCGAAGTAACTGGTTTTGATGTTGCCGATGCCACTTTGTCTGGAGATCCAGTAGCGGCACTCATTGCCCTCCGTAACGCAATTGATACTGGCACCGATCCAGTAATGATTGTGTCGGCATTGACCTCTTCAATTCGAACTTTGGCAAAAGTTTCCGGCGCCCCCAGAAATGCCAACGCATTTTCATTAGCTGGACCCCTGGGGCTTGCACCCTGGCAGATAGACAAAGCCCGCCGGCAGTTATCAAAGTGGACCCCCGCTCTGATCTCATTTTCAGTTCAGGAGTTATCAAAAGCCGATGTCGCAATTAAGGGGGCTGAGGCCGACCCGCTTTACGCCCTAGAGCGGACCGTGGTGGCTATCGCCGGCAGCGTTGCGAGATCTGGCCGCTAGATAGCCAGCCCCGAGACTCGGTTTGAGCTCAACTAAGAGAGGCTGATACCCTTCGGCGCTCGTCAGAGCTAATCGAAAAGCGATTTAATAACCGGAAGGCTGTACGTTCGTGGCAAATATCAAGTCTCAGATTAAGCGAATCAAGACCAATGAAAAGGCGCGTCTGCGCAACAAGTCAGTTCGCTCATCTTTCAAGACCGCGATCCGTCGTTTCCGTGACGCTGTTGCATCAGGTGATTCAAAGGCCATCGCAACAGAGTTGAGCGCTGCAACCCGTGAACTAGATGTTGCAGTTTCAAAAGGTGTTATTCATGCCAACCAGGCTGCTAACAAAAAGTCAGCAATGGCAAAGTCAGCTCACAAAGCTGGCGTTCGTTAATCACCCCGCCAAAAATAATTTAGTAGGCGAGCGCTAATGCCTGCAATTCCATTAAATAAAGCGCCGCAACCTGCTGCCACCAATCCAGAGCAGATTAGAAATTTTTGCATCATCGCTCATATTGATCACGGCAAATCAACTCTTGCCGACCGCATGCTTGGAATTACTGAGGTAGTTGAAGCGCGCAATATGAGAGCTCAGTATCTCGATCGTATGGATATCGAGAGAGAGCGCGGCATCACAATCAAAAGCCAGGCAGTCCGTCTGCCGTGGAGATCTGGAATCGATGGCAAGGATTACATCCTCAACATGATTGATACCCCAGGTCACGTTGACTTTACTTATGAGGTATCACGTTCCCTTGCTGCATGTGAAGGTGCAATTTTGCTTGTGGACTGTGCACAAGGCATCGAAGCACAGACCCTGGCCAATTTGTATCTCGCGATGGAGAATGATTTAACAATCATTCCGGTGCTTAACAAAATCGATTTACCTGCCGCACAACCGGAAAAGTTTGCTTTGGAGTTATCAAAGCTGGTGGGTTGCAAACCTGAAGATTGCCTAAAGGTATCTGGAAAAACCGGTGCGGGAGTAGAAGAGTTGTTGGATCAAATCGTGGCTCAAATTCCAGCCCCCAAAGGTAAGCCAGAGGGTCCAGCTCGAGCACTTATTTTCGATTCGGTTTATGACACCTACAGAGGTGTTGTCACTTATGTTCGAGTTGTAGATGGAAGCCTTTCTCCGCGCGAACAAATTCAAATGTTTTCCACTGGAGTTAAACACGAGCTTTTGGATATTGGCGTAATTTCACCAGAGCCCGTTTCCAGCAAGGGCTTAGGCGTTGGCGAAGTAGGTTATTTGATTACCGGTGTGAAAGATGTTCGCCTTTCACGCGTAGGTGACACTGTTACAACTTTCCATAAGCCCGCCAAAGATGCTCTTTCAGGCTATAAAGATCCGAAACCAATGGTGTTCTCTGGACTTTATCCAATTGATGGTGATGAGTATCCAATGCTGCGAGATGCTTTGGATAAGTTGCAATTAAATGATGCAGCTTTAGTTTACGAACCAGAAACTTCTGCAGCTTTGGGTTTTGGCTTCCGATGCGGATTCCTAGGTCTTCTGCACATGGAAATTGTCCGGGAGCGACTTGAACGAGAGTTTAATTTAACTTTGATTTCTACCGCGCCAAACGTTGTTTATAGTGTAACAACTGAAGGTGGCCAGGACATCGTTGTTACAAACCCAAGTGAATATCCAAATGGAAAAGTGGAAAAAGTTAAGGAGCCAATTGTGCGTGCCACAATTCTCTCGCCAACTGATTTCATCGGAACCATCATGGAGTTGTGCCAACAGCGTCGAGGAACTCTGAATGGCATGGATTATTTATCGGAGGATCGTGTAGAGATTCGTTACACCTTGCCACTTGCTGAAATTGTTTTTGATTTCTTTGATCAATTGAAATCTCGTACCAAAGGTTACGCATCTCTAGATTATGAACCGATTGGCGAGGCCGAGGGAGACCTAGTGAAGGTAGACATACTTTTACAGGGCGAAACCGTCGATGCTTTTAGTTCAATAGTGCACCGAGAAAAAGCCTATGCATACGGCGTAATGATGACCACAAAGTTGCGAGAACTGATTCCAAGGCAACAGTTCGAGGTTCCGATTCAGGCCGCTATCGGTGCAAAAATTATTGCCCGTGAGAATATTCGCGCAATCAGAAAAGATGTTCTTGCAAAGTGCTACGGCGGCGACATTACTCGTAAACGCAAACTCTTAGAGAAACAAAAAGAGGGTAAGAAGCGTATGAAGATGGTCGGTCGGGTAGAGGTGCCACAAGAAGCCTTTATTGCTGCGCTTTCAACAAATGCTGATGCCGAAAGTGGAAAGGCTAAGAAGTAAGGTGAGCCGTCGGCTCTCGTTTTATATTCATATTCCTTATTGCATAAAGCGCTGTGGATATTGTGACTTCAATACTTACACCCCGGCCGAGCTACAGGGTCCAGATCTTGAATCGGTTTCAAAAAATTACATATCTGCAGTACTAAAAGAGATCGAGTTAGCCCAAAAAACCGTTGGCGCGGCTGAGGTGCCAAGCATCTTCTTTGGCGGGGGAACTCCCTCGTTGATGCCAGCAGCCGAACTAGCGCGGGTAATCCAGGAGATCCGCGACCGTTTCGAATTATCGCCAGACATCGAAATCACAATTGAAGTCAATCCAGATTCGGTGAGTTTAGATTTTCTGGAGAAGATGCGGCAGGCGGGAGCGAATCGAATTTCTATGGGAATGCAATCTGCGGTTCCCCATGTATTGAAAGTTTTGGATCGCACCCATAATCCAGAAAATGTTTCGACTGCTGTCGAAAAAGCGCGAAAAGCAGGTTTTGAGCATGTCAGTGTCGATTTAATTTACGGCGCTCCAGGTGAAAGTGTTAGTGATTGGCAGCAATCTGTTACCAGCGCATTGCAATTACCAATTGATCACATAAGTGCTTACGCACTGATAATTGAAAAAGGTACGAAATTAGCGGCTCAGATTTCTCGCGGGGAAGTGCAAATGCCGCCAGATGAGGAAACCGCAGAGAAATATTTAATTGCCGATAGCGCATTTGAAGCCGCCGGATTTAATTGGTACGAGTTAAGTAATTGGAGTAAGCCTGGCGGTCATTGCCGCCACAATATTGCTTACTGGAATGGATCGATGTGGTGGGGAGTTGGACCTGGTGCACATTCCTACTTTGATAATCGCCGCTGGTGGAATGTGAAGCATCCAGCAACTTATCAGCAAAAAATCAACGCTGGTGAATCGCCGGTGCAGAGCGAAGAGATTCTTAGTGAAGAAAACTTGGCCGATGAATATTTGATGCTGCAGATTAGAAGAAGAGAAGGTATTCCTCACCGAAATTTAAAAGATTCGCAAGTAAGTCGAGCTGCCAAATATGTCGATTCAGGACATCTCGACCAGGCGGAATGGACGGCGCAAAAGCTAGTCTTGACCCAACAAGGACGACTAATCGCGGATCGAATCGTGCGCGACCTAGTGTTGTAGTAAATTCCTGTCCATGAGTTCTGATCTGAGTTCTGAAATGACAACCCTGCATACGGTTTTGACGCTGCTTTTAGCTCTCATTTTCCTGATCTCTGGCCTTTCCAAAGCCAGTGGCAGCAACGCAGGTTTGTCTGGGACTAGGGATGTTGGATTTCCCGACGGCCTTGCACGATTGGTCGGAATATTTGAAATCTTAGCAGCGAGCTCACTGGTTATTGGCTTTGCGTTAGAGAATTCTGATTTAAGACTCTATGGTTTTGTAATTATTTGGTTCACCATGGCGGGGGCAATATTCTTTCACTTTAAGGCCAATAAAATCCGAACCGGCTTTCCTGCAATGTTGTTAATTGTACTTACGACAATCGCTATAGCGACTATCTAGATGGAATCTCGTCAATTAGAAATTTTGCGGGCCATAGTTGAGGAGTATGTTGCAACTAATGAGCCGGTAGGTTCAAAGGCTATTTCACAAAGACATGCGCTGGGAATTTCTCCTGCAACAATCCGAAATGAAATGTCAGTTTTGGAAGATGCTGGGCTAATTACTCAACCACACACGAGCGCTGGCCGTATTCCAACCGATAAAGGTTACAGATTATTTGTTGATCGCATTGCAACCGTTAAACCGTTATCTAAAGCAGAGCGTCGCGCAATTGAAACCTTTCTTGAGGGTGCCAATGATCTTGATGACATTGTCATGCGAACCGTTAGATTGTTAGCGCAGGTAACAAAACAGGTAGCCGTGGTCCAGTATCCGTCGCTTACAAAATCACGGGTTAAACATATTGAATTAGTTCTTTTGACCGCTTCCAGGTTGATGATGGTTTTAATTACCAATACTGGACGGGTAGAGCAACGTGTATTGGAGTTACCTTACGATCTGAGCGAATCGCTGCTAAATGATTTGCGCTCCCGCTTAAATTCAGCGGTGACCGGTAAGTCCATGTCAGATGTTGCGCCTCAGCTAGAGGGAATTCTTGCAACTTATTCACGCAATGAAAGAACATCAACAGCGTTGATAATTTCAAACTTGATTGAAATGGCATTTGAAAGACCAGAAGAGAAAGTGGTACTAGCCGGAACCGCTAATTTGGCGCGCTCTACCTCTGATTCCTCCTCGGAAATCCATGGAATTCTGGAGGCTTTAGAGGAGCAGGTGGTTTTGCTTCGTTTGCTAAGTGATGCCGGCGATACGATGAGAGTGCGAATTGGCGAAGAGCAAAGTGAGTCGGGACTCAAAAAAACCAGCTTGGTAAGTATGGGTTATGGCCTCGAGGGATCCCCGTTGGGTGGACTTGGAATTATTGGACCAACCAGAATGGATTATTCATCTTCTATGTCCGCTGTTAATGCTGTTGCCCGCTATGTTGGAAGATTCTTATCGGAGAATCAAGCATGAGCGATCATTATCAAACCTTGGGCGTTGATCGAAATGCATCCCAGGATGAAATCAAGAAGGTTTATCGAAAGTTAGCTCGGGAAATGCATCCGGATGTGAATCCTGATCCGGCCGCACAAGAGCGATTTAAAGAAATAACCGCTGCTTACGAAGTATTAAGCGATCCAGAAAAGCGAAATTCTTATGATCGCGGTGGCGATAACTTCGCTGGCTTTGGTGGTGGATTCGGCGGATTTAGCGACATCATGGATGCCTTCTTTGGTGGAGGTGGCGCACCGAGAGGTCCGCGACCAAGGATGCGTCAGGGTCAAGATGCATTGATTAGAACAACGATTGATCTTCATGAAGCATGTTTTGGAACCGATAGAGAAATTGGTGTTGAAACCGCTGTCATATGTACTAAGTGCGGTGGCGATGGATGTGCAGCAGGGACTTCTCCTAAGACCTGCGACATCTGTAGAGGTCGGGGCGAAATTCAGCAAGTAACGAGATCGTTTATCGGTCAAGTTATGACCTCAAGACCATGTGGGACTTGTCAGGGATTTGGAACAGTAATTCCCTCCGTTTGTAGTGAATGTGCTGGCGATGGAAGAGTTCGTGCACGTCGCACTATTGATGTGAAAATTCCGGCTGGGGTTGAAACCGGAAACCGAATTCAGTTATCAGGGCAAGGCGAGGTGGGCGCCGGTGGTGGGCCGGCTGGAGATTTATATGTAGAAATAATTGTCGAAGAACATGATTATTTAGTTCGCGAGGGAGATGATCTACACCTATCGGTTTCAGTACCAATGACAGCAGCGGCACTTGGAACTTCAGTCGAAGTTGAAACTTTAGATGGCCAAATTGAATTAGAGATTAAGGCTGGAACCCAGAGCGGTTTTGTTATTCCGGTCAAAGGTAAAGGAATGACAAAACTCCGCGGCAATGGTCGTGGGGATTTATTTGCGCATGTAAAGGTGGAGATACCCACCAAACTTTCCAAGCGGCAAGAGGAGTTATTACGGCAATTCGCTGATGACAGAGGGGATTTCTCGCAATCAAGCCAGATGAAGAAAAGTTCAGATAGTGGCTTTTTTGGCAAATTCAGAGATGCTTTCAAGGGCTAAATGTTAAGTTTATTTCTGATTGAAGAGCTGCCAAATTCTGGAGTAGTTGAGCTTGAGGGCGATGAAGCCAAGCATGCTATCTCTGCATTAAGAGTTAAGGTCGACGAGGAAATCTCACTAACTAATGGGCGTGGACTAAAAGCGCTGGGAAAAGTAATTCACGTTGGCAAAAAAAATCTTTCAGTCGAGATTCAAAAAACCTCTTTTGAAGCGAAAAATCCAATTGATTTGACTGTGGTGCAAGCGCTTACAAAGGGAGATCGAGCCCGTGAAACCATCGAACTTCTGACCGAAGCTGGTGTTAATCGAGTAATACCCTGGTCCGCACAAAGATCAATCGGAGTGTGGAAAGAGGATGCCTTTGAAAAATGGATTACCTGGAGTAAGGAGGCGACAAAACAATCTCGTCGTAACTGGCTGCCAGAGATTGAAATGCTGCACAACACAAATCAAGTTTCAGCTGCAATTTCAAATTATGATTTGGCATTAATTTTTGAAGAGAGCTCAAATCGAAAGTTATCAACGTTCTTGAGTGAGAAAAAACCTAATTCAGTTTTGATAATTATTGGCCCAGAGGGTGGGATTACCGATACAGAGGCCGAAACCTTTAAACAAGCTGGAGCAATCTCAGTTGTAATGGGTAATCCGGTGTTTAGATCTGCTCATGCGGGCGCCGCAGCGTTAGCCGCTGTTCAAACTGGATTGAATATCTGGTAGAGATAAGCCATGAACTGTCTATTTTGCGCCATTGTCGCGGGAGATATCCCGGCAGATAAGGTTGCCGAATCTCAAAATGTTTTAGCTTTTAATGACATAAATCCACAAGCTCCGGTACATATTTTGATAATTCCAAAATCTCATCATGAAAATGTTGGCGAACTTTCTGTTGCTGACCCAAATTGCTTGACAGAGCTCTTCACCGTGGCGAATCAACTTGCTTTAGAAAAAGGGCTTACCGGCTATCGAACCGTTTTTAACACTGGGGTAGATGGCGGACAGACCGTTTTTCACGCTCATCTTCACTTGATTGGTGGGCGCGCCATGCACTGGCCGCCGGGCTAAGATTGGGCTAATGGATCGAACTGTTCTTACGCTTCCTGCGGACATCCCGAGCGTCGCTTTAACCGGTCCGAATGACTCATACATCCGTGCCTTGGAGAGTGCGTTCTCCGATGTCGCAATAACTGTTCGCGGCAATGAAGTAATTGTTCGAGGTAGCGCTGACGGTACCGAGCGGGTAAAGAAGTTAATTCAGAATTTTTTGACCGTGGTTCGCTCTGGTCAGGCACTAAGTGATGATGCGGTGCGTCGTTCAATTGCCATGGTGCAGAGCGGCAGCGACTCTCCAGCAGAGGTTTTAACATTAAATATTTTGAGCAATCGCGGAAAGACCATTCGCCCTAAAACCGCCAATCAAAAACGATATGTCGAAGCAATTGACAAACACACTGTCACCTTTGGAATTGGACCTGCAGGAACTGGCAAAACTTATTTGGCGATGGCAAAAGCGGTTCAGGCTTTGCAATCAAAACAGATTAATCGAATTATTCTGACTCGGCCTGCGGTTGAAGCTGGCGAGCGGCTCGGATTTTTGCCTGGAACACTCCACGAAAAAATCGACCCTTATCTAAGGCCATTGTTTGACGCCTTGCATGACATGTTGGATCCGGAGGCCATTCCAAGATTGATGTCATCGGGGACTATAGAGGTTGCTCCTTTGGCATACATGAGAGGTCGCACCTTGAATGATTCCTTCATCATTCTTGATGAAGCGCAAAATACCTCGCCCGAACAGATGAAAATGTTTTTGACCCGACTCGGTTTTGGATCCAAGATGGTTGTTACTGGAGATATCACTCAAATTGATTTACCTTCTCATCAAGAATCTGGTCTTGGAATTGTGAGAGATATCTTGGAGGGAATTTCCGATATTTCATTTATGGATCTGACCTCCGAAGATGTTGTGCGACACAGACTTGTAAGTGAAATCGTTGATGCCTATGGCAAATTTGATTTATCTGTAGAGGGAAATAGGGCTAGCAGGCGCATAAATAGACCACGTTCCTTAAGGAGTGATCGATAACTAACTTCCGCTGCGGAAAGTTAAGTTGCTATGAATATAGAGATAACTAATCTCACCGACTCAGACTGCGAACAAGAGCGCCTTGTTTCCGTTGCTAGACATGCGATGCAACAACTCGGTCTACATAATGAGAGTGAATTGAGCATCTCATTAGTGGATGAAGATGAAATGACAGCTTTGCATGTTCGTTGGATGGATGAACCAGGATCCACAGATGTTCTCTCTTTTCCGATGGATGAAGTTAGACCAAACTCTGCAAATGCAGGACCCGGGATGTTGGGTGACATTATTTTGTGCCCAGATTTTGCGGCACGTCAGGCGGCGCAGCTCGGCCACTCGCTGCAACAGGAGTTGGAGTTATTGACCGTGCATGGGGTGTTACATCTAGTCGGATATGACCATAGAGAATCCGAGGAAAAAGCGTTTATGTTTGGCTTACAAGATAAATACTTAAGCGAATGGAGATCACAACAATGAGCCTAAACACAACACTTTTAGTGTTGACCCTTTTGCTCTTTGCGGGTTTTCTAGCTGGTTCCGAGTCTGCTATCAACTCTATTTCCAGAGTTTTCATAGAGGAGCTGGAGCTTAAATCTTCACGCGCCGCAGCTTGGGTACAACGGGTAATCAAAGAGCCAGCCCGTTATTTGAATGTTGTTTTGTTTGTCAGGAAAGCTTGCGAGTTAACCGCCACAGTAATAGTGGCGGAGGCCTTTGTTGATTTGTTCGGTTCGGTAATAACTGCGATGTCGGCTGCGGTAGGAATCATGTTAGTTCTTTCCTACGTAGTAGTGGGCGTGGGACCGAGAACTCTGGGCAAGCAACATGCTGGTAAATGGATTGTCCCTGCGTGTGTAGTGGCGGTCATCATGTCCACGGTCCTTGGACCAATAACGGCATTACTCATTGCAATCGGCAATGCTCTTACACCGGGCAAAGGCTTTAAAAGTGGTCCATTTGCAAATGAGGCAGAGCTAAGAGACCTAGTCGATCAGGCACATGAACGTGGCCTCGTTGAAGAATCTGAACATGAAATGATTCATTCAGTTTTTGAACTTGGTGACACTCTGGTACGTGAGTTAATGGTGCCACGTACTGAAATGGTTTGGATTGAGGGCAGCAAAAATCTGCGGCAAGGGTTATCGCTGGCTTTGCGCTCCGGATTTACTCGCATTCCAGTTATTGGTGAAAATCTAGATGACATTTTGGGAATCGCTTATGTTAAAGATTTGGCGCGACGCACTCATGAGTATCGAGAAGCTGAGCAAACTGAATTAGTAAAGGAGCATTTGCGAAAAGCGACCTTTATTCCTGAAACCAAAACCGCTTCAGAGCTGCTCAAGGAAATGCAGCGCAATCAAATTCACTTAGCGGTTGTAGTCGATGAATACGGCGGAACTGCTGGATTGATCACCATCGAGGATATTCTCGAGGAAATCGTCGGTGAAATTGCCGATGAATATGATGATGATGTTGAGGAAATCGAATGGATTAGTGACAAGCAGGCAAGGGTCTCTGCTCGTCTGCACCTGGAAGATCTCGCAGATCATCTAGATTTGAATCTAAGCGCTGAGGAGTTGGAAGATGTCGATACGGTCGGTGGCTACATGGCTAAAGTTCTGGGTCGAGTTCCAATTCCGGGCAGTACGGTTAATTTGCATGGTTGGCAGATAACTGCAGAGCGACCAGTTGGCCGTCGCCATAGAATCGCAACATTCCTGCTTGATAATGAAACCAGCAAGGTTGAGCCAGAAGGTAAGTTAAAAGAAAAGTTGGAAGAGGTTTAAAGTATCCCAATGCGCATCGTTAGATTTGCTCCACCAGCCGGCTCCAAAATTGGAACTGATCCACATTTTGGTGTCATGGAGGATGAAAGCACTATCCGCGCAATCGCTAGCGACCCGCTCTATGCCGGCGTTTTCAAAGAGGATGAAACCTTCACATTAGATGAGGTGAGACTTTTAGCTCCCGTAATTCCGCGCAGCAAAGTAGTTTGTGTAGGAAAGAATTATGCGGATCATGCGACCGAAATGGGCGGTGAGGTCCCCGAAGAGCCGATTATTTTTATCAAACCCAACACATCGGTAATTGGTCCCAATGAAATTATCCAATGGCCCTCAACGAGCGAGCGAATTGATCACGAAGCCGAGCTAGCGGTTGTAATTTCAAAAATTTGCAAAGAGGTTCCCCGAGAAAAAGCAGCAGATGTTATTTTCGGGTACACCTTAGCCAATGATGTAACCGCTAGAGATTTACAGAAGAAAGATGGGCAGTGGAGTAGGGCTAAAGGTTTTGACACTTTTTGCCCACTTGGTCCTTGGATTGATACAGATTTCAAACCGGCAGGTCAGTTAGTTACAGCTCATGTAGATGGAGTTTTAAAGCAATCAGCTCCACTATCTGACATGGTTTTTGATGTGCCATTCATAATTGAGTTCGTAACCAAAGTGATGACATTGTTGCCGGGTGATGTGATTCTTACCGGCACTCCAGCTGGAATTGGTCCCATGAATCCCGGGGGAGAAGTATTAGTTTCAATTGAAGGTCTTGGTTCCTTGAAGAATAGGGTGTCAGCTCGTGGTTAATGACTCAGCAAAAGAGGTTCGAGTTCGATTCGCGCCATCTCCTACAGGTGATTTACATGTTGGAAATATCCGGACTGCGCTATTTGATTGGGCTTATGCGAGGCACACTGGTGGCAAATTAATATTTAGAATTGAAGATACCGATCGCGAACGGGTAACTGATGAATACATTGCTCGTGCGATTGAAACATTGCGTTGGCTGGGCTTGCAATGGGATGAAGGACCGGAAGTTGGGGGTCAGTACGGCCCGTATTTGCAATCTCAGAGATTAGATATTTACACCCAATGGGCTCAAACATTTTTGAAAAACGGCGATGCATACAACTGTTACTGCTCAACTGAGGAGTTAGAGGCTAGAAGAGAAAAACAACGCGAGCTAAATCAGGCTCCTGGTTATGATGGAAAATGCCGCTCGCTTTCCGCCGCGGAAATCGCAGAATTTGAGGCTCAAGGTCGCAAACCAGTTATTCGAATGCGCATGCCTGATGGAGAAACTCGTTTTAACGATTTGATTCGTGGCGAAGTTGTATTCGAGCATAAGTATGTTCCAGATTTCGTTTTGATGCGTGCAGACGGCTCGCCTTTGTATACCTTGGCTGTTGCGGTCGATGATGTATTAATGAAGATAACTCATGTGCTTCGTGGTGAGGATCTTCTCTCATCAACCCCGAGACAAATCAGGGTTTATCAAGCCATGAATGTAAAGCCCGAGGATTATCCACTTTTTGCTCACCTGCCATTTGTGATGGGACAGGACAATGCCAAGTTGTCCAAACGAAATGGAGAGGTATCAATTGCTTGGTATCGCGAACAAGGTTTTCTGCCGGAGGCGATTTGCAATTATCTTGCTCTTTTAGGTTGGTCACCTGGAGATGATCGCGAAAACATCTCGATGCAGGAGTTGGTTGAGCTGTTTACCGTCGAGCGAGTAAATAGCTCTCCGGCGAGATTTGATATGAAAAAACTCGAGGCCATTAACGGCGACAAGATTCGAGCTTTAACAATTGATGATTTTCTTTCACGGGCACTGCCATTTTTGTTGAAGGATGGAGTTATCTCCGGAACAGAAAATGAGATTGAAGTAGTTAAATCTGCTCTGCCAATTATTCAAGAGCGTATTGCCCGAATGAATGAAGTAACCGCAATGTTGAAGTTTTTGTTTGTTGACCAGGTTGAGTTTGAAGCTGAATCGGCTCAGAAAATTGCAGAGGAGCCTTCACAACATGTCATCGCTAAGGCACTTGAAGTTTTGGCTGGCCTTAATGAATGGAAGCATGATCAAATCGAAGCAAAGCTACGCGCTGCACTTCTCGATGAGCTTGGGCTTAAGCCCAGAGTCGCATTCGGGCCGGTACGCATAGCTGTTACTGGAAGCCATATTTCTCCGCCACTGTTTGAATCCATGGAGCTACTGGGTAAAGATCGTTCGATTGCCAGATTGAAAGCAGCGGTGCGTTAGAGCCTCAATTTCGGGGTATTCTTGGGCGCTCATTCAGCCGCTTTTCGAGCTTTGCGAAATTTGGTTGTGCTTTTGGGGTATGGGGTAATTGGCAGCCCAGCTGATTCTGGTTCAGCTTGTCTAGGTTCGAGTCCTGGTACCCCAGCAAAACTTGAGTAAAAACTAAATATTGAAATGAGATAAGAAAGATATGGCCCCGTCGTCTAGTGGCCTAGGACTCTGGCTTCTCAAGCCAGCTACGAGGGTTCGAATCCCTTCGGGGCTGCCAGTCTCGTTACTTAATTATTTTTTGAATTAATTTTTCTTCGCAATAAATTCACTTAACTTCATCGCCGTAGCCACTACAGCTGCAGCATGCATTCTTCCCGGCTGCCTTCCCAATCTTTCAATCGGACCGCTAATACTTACCGCTGCAATAACTCGATTATTTGGTCCGCGCACAGGTGCGGAAACTGATGCAACTCCAGGCTCTCGTTCACCAACACTTTGCGCCCACCCACGTCGTCGTACTGCAGAAAGTGCAGCAGCATTAAATCTGGCATTTGTTAATGCACGATGCAATTTATCTGCATCTTCCCAAGCAAGAAGAATTTGAGCAGCAGAACCGGCATTCATAGTTAGTGATGCTCCAACTGGCACTGAATCGCGCAGACCTGATAAACGTTCAGCTGCTGCAACACAAATTCTCATATCGCCTTGTCTGCGATAAAGCTGCGCACTTTCACCCGTTGCATCTCGTAACGCAGTAAGTGCTGGCGCAGCCGCAGCCAATAGTCGATCCTCACCGGCCGAAGCCGAAAGCTCTCCAGATCTTGGTCCCAAGATAAATCGGCCATTCAAATCACGTGCAACCAAGCGATGATGTTGTAGCGCTACAGCCAATCGATGCGCGGTTGGACGGGCGATCTTGGTGGCAGCAACAAGTTCGGAAAGGGAGTGTGGTCCGGACTCTAAAACCCCCAGAATCCTTACGGCTTTATCTAATACGCCGACTCCGCTATTCTTCTTGTCCATAATCTAATACTGCCATCTCATCATTTGAGAAGCAAATGACAGTAGTTGTGCGACGAGGGGTACGAAAAGTCATCATGGGAAAAACACTTGCCGAGAAGGTTTGGGAAGATCATGTTGTCCGCAGGACTGCGGGCGAGCCAGATCTTTTGTACATCGATCTGCATCTAATTCACGAGGTAACTAGCCCACAAGCGTTTGATGGATTGCGCCTAAGTGGAAGAAAAGTGCGACGTCCTGATCTGACTTTGGCGACTGAAGATCACAATGTTCCAACCTTGAATATCGATAAGCCAATTGCCGACCCAGTGTCGAAATTGCAGGTTGATACCTTGCGCAACAACTGTAAAGAGTTTGGTGTCCGCATCCATTCACTGGGTGATGTCGAGCAAGGAATCGTTCATGTTGTTGGACCACAGCTTGGCCTTACTCAACCAGGCATGACAATTGTTTGCGGAGATTCGCATACCTCAACTCATGGTGCCTTTGGTGCGCTTGCTTTTGGAATTGGAACTAGCGAAGTGGAGCATGTATTAGCCACTCAAACTCTTCCTTTAGCAAAGCCAAAAACAATGGCCATCAATGTCGAAGGTTCTTTGAAACCAGGTGTAACAAGCAAAGACATTATTTTGGCAATCATTGCGAAAATTAGCACCGGCGGCGGGCAAGGGTATGTTCTTGAGTATCGTGGAAGCGCAATCCGTGCCCTTTCCATGGAAGCGCGAATGACAATCTGTAACATGTCGATTGAAGCTGGCGCTCGAGCTGGACTAATTGCTCCAGACCAAACTACCTTTGATTACATTCAAGGCCGCCCTCATGCACCTCAAGGTGAAGAATGGGATGCCGCTGTTGCATATTGGAAGACTCTCAAGAGTGATGATGATGCGGTGTTTGATAAGGAGATCTTCTTAAATGCTGATGATTTATCGCCCTTTGTAACTTGGGGAACCAACCCAGGACAGGGAATTCCACTTAATGAGTCGGTCCCAAATCCGCAAGAATTTACCGACCCCGAGGAGCGCACCGCCGCAGAGCGAGCGCTGGTCTATATGGATTTGCAGGCCGGTACGCCGATGAAAAAGATAAAGATTGATACTGTGTTTTTGGGTTCCTGCACCAATGGTCGCATCGAAGATTTACGTGCAGCAGCAGCAATAATTAAAGGTAACAAAGTTGCAGCTAACACCCGAATGATGGTCGTACCAGGCTCTGCTCGAGTGAGATTACAAGCTGAAGCTGAAGGATTGGATCAGATCTTTTTAGCTGCAGGTGCGGAATGGAGAAGCGCTGGTTGCTCAATGTGTTTGGGTATGAATCCAGATCAACTTCAACCAGGGGAGCGATCTGCATCTACCAGCAACCGCAATTTCGAAGGTCGGCAAGGCAAAGGTGGAAGAACTCATTTGGTAAGTCCACTTGTTGCAGCAGCAACTGCAATTCGGGGAACTCTTTCATCACCAGCGGATTTATAGGAGAGCAAAAATGGAAAAATTTATTTCTCATACTGGAACCGGAATTCCGCTTCGTCGCAGCAATGTTGATACCGATCAGATAATTCCAGCGGTCTATTTAAAGCGAGTTACTCGTTCGGGTTTTGAAGACGGTTTATTTGCAGCCTGGCGCTCAGATCCTGATTTTGTATTGAATAAACCAGAGTATTCAAAAGCCACCATTTTGGTGGCCGGAGTTGATTTCGGAACCGGTTCATCTCGCGAGCATGCAGTTTGGGCCCTGCAAAATTATGGTTTCAAAGTTGTTATTTCCAGCCGTTTTGCCGATATTTTCCGTGGCAACTCCCTAAAAGGTGGATTGCTCACCGTCATATTGCCGCAATCCGAGGTGGAGGCGCTTTGGGGCGCAATTGAGAAAAACCCCGCTTTGTCTATCTCTGTCGACCTTGAGAGCAAAACAGTTTCCTATGAAGGTCATTCAGTCAGCTTTGATTTAGATGACTACACCCGTTGGAGATTGATGGAAGGCCTTGATGACATCGGTTTAACGATGAGAAATCTCTCCGATGTCGAGCAGTTTGAGCAAAAACGAGCCAAATTCAAGCCAAAAACGCTCCCTGTTTTGTCATAAGAGAGATTTTTCTCCGACTCTCAACCTTTAATTGAGGGTTTTTTACGCATAAAAACAGTGTTTTTTGCTGCCTCGTAAATTGTGAATTATTGCGACACACCGACCTTGTTGCGCTAAAACCTTGATTTATATGCGTAAATTTCTCAGCAGGTTAAGCAAACGCTTAACTTTACGCGTAAATAAGGGGATTAAATGAACAAGACCCAGTTCATTGCTTCGTTGGCTCCACACTTCAACGGAAGCAAGAAAGAGGCAGCTCACGCTGTTGAAATCGTTTTCGATTCCATCGTGCGCAACATCCAAAAGGGCGAAGATGTAACCATCAACGATTTTGGAAAGTTTAAGAAGGTAGATCGCAAGGCACGTAAGGGCCGTAACCCTTTCACCGGCGAAACCATTCAAATCAAGGCGAGCAAGAAGGTTCGCTTCCTCCCAGCTAAGGCGCTTAAGGAAGTTGTTTCTGGCGCACGCAAGTTGGGTCCAGCTCCAAAGCCAGTCGTGGTTGCAAAGCCAGCGGCTAAGCCTGTCGCCAAGAAGGCAGCAAAGAAGGCACCTAAGAAGGTTGCAAAGAAGGCTGCGAAGAAGGTTGTAAAGAAGGCAGCTAAGAAGGGCAAGAAGAAATAAATTACTGATAAGTAGGGGTCACGCAGTTAAGCGTGGCCCCTATTTTTCTGTCCTAGGCTTCAACTATGAGCGCAGCCAACAACGCATCTAATAAACCAGGGGAATCCAGAGTTTCTTACGATCCACCAACTGGATATCCGCTTGGCTCAAATGCTTGGTTCCGCTTTGGTGCAACAGTTATGCGGCCAATTCTCAACCTTTTGATTAAAAAGGATTGGCGCGGCGCAGAAAATCTGCCCAAGAGCGGCGCCGCAATTGTGGTTTGCAACCATCTCTCGTATGTAGATCCGCTTACCTTTACCCATTTTCTTTATAACAATGGCAGAGCCCCGAGGTATTTAGGAAAAGAATCCGTCTTCAAAGTTCCGCTTATTGGTCGCGTGATTCGTGGCGCGGGTCAAATCCCTGTATCTAGAGAATCGAAAGATGCGGTCAAAGGTCTCGAACATGCCATTGCAGTTTTAAAAGCCGGTCACTTGTTAGGTGTTTATCCGGAAGGAACATTAACGCGAGATGAAAATCTTTGGCCGATGAGAGGTAAGACCGGGGTTGCAAGATTGGCGCTGATTACCGGCGCTCCAATTTACCCATGTGCATCTTGGGGGCCGGAGAAAGTATTACCGCCCTATAGCAAAAAATTGCATCTGTTTCCGAGAACCAAAGTTTCAGTATTAATGGGAGAGCCATTAAATCTTGAAAAGTGGCGCGGCAAAGAGCATGACCCACAGGCAATTGAAGAGGTCGCAGATTTTGTTATGGATGAAATAACAAAACTGCTCGAAATTTTACGGGGCGAGTGCGCTCCTAAAGAACGTTTTGATCCCAAGAAATCAGATTTACCAAGAATTGGAAATTACAAGAAAGCAAAAAAGAAGAAGTAATGAAGATTTCATTATTGGGCTCTGGTCAATGGGGAACTGCTTTAGCGCAAGTTTTGTGCGATGCCGGTAATGATGTTTTGCTTTGGGGTAGAAACAATGATGTTGTAGAAGAAGTAAACCTGCATCATCGCAACTCAAAATCTTTGCCAAATGTAGAACTGCCTAGTTCTTTGCGAGCTACATCCAAAATTGAAGAAACTTTTGATCATGCAGAGATGTTGGTTTTAGCGGTGCCGGCGCAATCGCTACGGGAAAATTTGCAGCAATGGCGGGGATTGTTCAAAAAAGAGGTTCCGATTGTTTCCACATTAAAAGGCATTGAGGTATCAACCCAACTTCGTATGACCGAAGTAATTCAGCAGGTAATTGATATTCCAGATGAAAAATTAGCAATCCTTACCGGACCGAATTTGGCTCGCGAGGTGGTTTTGCGCCAACCTGCTGGCGCAGTTGCAGCCTCAGTTTCACAAGAGTTAGCGGAGCTAACGGCCAGCACTTTTAGCGCTCCATACTTCCGGGTTTACACCTCAAATGATGTTGTGGGATGTGAGTTAGCCGGTGCGGCCAAGAATGTGATCGCGCTAGCTGTTGGCATGGCAATAGGAATGGGGTTTGGCGAAAACACCCAATCACTTGTTATTACCCGTGGTTTAAATGAAGTTACCCGATTAGGAATGGCCCGTGGAGCGATGCCACTTACCTTTGTTGGCCTTGCAGGAGTTGGAGATTTGCTCGCGACCTGCGGTTCGCCGCTCTCACGTAACCGTTCATTTGGTGAGGCCTTAGGAAGAACCGGCTCCATGCAAAGCGCGCAAACACAGGTTTCATCGACAGTTGAAGGTGTTTCAACTGCGAAAGCGGTGGTAGATCTGGCTCATTTAGTTGGAGTAGAAGCACCAATTATGGAAGCGGTTTACGAGGTGGTAAGTAATAACATTACTCCTGAGCAAGCAATCCGAAATCTAATGCAGGTCCACACGGGAGCGGAGATTGATCACCAATGAGTAAAACTCGCGTGGCAATCATCTGCGGTGGAAGAAGCAGCGAACATCAAATCTCATGCATTTCTGCCCGAGGAGTTCTAGGGGCAATTGATAAAGATAAATTTGAACCTTTGCTGATCGGAATTAGCCAATCAGGCCAATGGTTTGAACTTGATTCAGCAGATGATTTTGAAATGGGATCAGATGGATTGCCCTTTATCTCAAACGGAAAGAAGCCAATTGATTTCGCTGATCTATGGGTTGATTTAGCCTTTCCACTTTTGCATGGCGCTTACGGTGAAGATGGCACCGTACAAGGTCTGTTTGAGATGTCCGATATTGCATATGTGGGCTCTGGGGTTTTGGCCTCAGCTGTCGCGATGGATAAGAGTTTTGCTAAGCCGATTTTTGCGGATTTTGGGTTAAAAGTGGCGGATGGAATAACGGTTCATGAGCGAGATTGGAATGCAAACACAGAGCTAGAGATTGCAAAAATATCAGCATTGGGTTACCCACTCTTTGTTAAACCAGCAAGAAGTGGATCAAGTAGGGGAACGACCAAAGTTAAAAATCAAAGTGAAATTGCGGCGGCGATTGCAGCAGCCCACGAGCATGATCCACGAGCCATGGTCGAGGTAGCAATTCAGGGACGCGAAGTTGAATGCGCTGTATTAGAGATTGAAGGCAAGGCTCACGCTTCAGTGATTGGCGAAATTCGGGTACATGAGCCTCATGAGTTTTACGATTTCGAAGCAAAGTATTTGGATGGTTCAACTACCTTTGATGTACCAGCCAACATTCCTGCCGACGTTGCTGAGAAAATCAGCGGTTATGCAATTACCGCCTTCGAGGCTTTGGGTTGTGAAGGTCTGGCCCGAGTGGATTTCTTTTTAACAGCTGAAAATGAAATCATCATTAATGAGCTAAATACCATGCCGGGGTTTACCTCAACCTCTGTATTTCCAATGTTGTGGCAGGCTTCCGGTAAAAGCTACACCGAGATAATTACTCAACTTTGCGAATCTGCGCTTCGCAGACCGCGCAATGTGGTCCGCTAAATTCTTGGTTAGTTAAATCGAGGTAACCGGACAGGTGAGAGTTCGGGTAATTCCGGGAACTGCTTGCACCTTTGAAAGAACCGTTTTGCCTAGCTCTTCCATGTTTGCCGCCTCTGCGCGCATGATTACGTCATAAGGGCCAGTAACTCCCTCTGCGATGGTTACACCAGCAATCGCAGTTACCGCTTTGGTTACGCTCGTTGCTTTTCCCACTTCGGTTTGAATCAAGATGTATGCCTGAATCGACATGCTTTTTCCGTTTCAACTAGTGAGTCTGATGTGACTCTTTCACAACCTCAACGTTGAGTGTTACGGGCAATTATGACGCTTTCAATCGTATTTGGATAGCTTGATTTAGGCTAGAGCCATAAAGCGTCTACTGCAAAGATAGGAGGGTGATCATGAATGAACGTGAGGTTCTAAACCGGGTGCGCGCCATTTTTGATCAAACTCCAAATTTGCCAGAGCTGCTAATTCCTAACGGGGATGACGGAGCGGTCTTTAAAGTCAAAGATTCCCAGATAGTGGTCTCCACAGATATCTCGGTAGAGGATGTTCATTTTCGTTCAAATTGGAGCAGCGCTGAAGAAATTGGCACCAAAATAACTGCGGCTAACTTGGCAGATATATGCGCAATGGGGGGTTGGCCCAAATACCTGCTTGTATCGGTCGCTTTCCCGAGCCATTTCTTAGTTCGATTAGAGGATTTAGCAAAAGGTATTTATTCGGAGTGCAAAAAAGTTGGAGCAAAGGTCATCGGCGGTGATCTGTCGAGCTCAGAGAAACTGATTATTTCAATTACCGCAATAGGGGAAACAAATGCAGCGGTATCAAGATCTGGGGCAAAGCCCAATGACTATGTCATGATTTCAAATCTAACGGGATGGTCCGCTGCTGGTTTGTTGGCATTAGAAAACTCATTTGTTTCTACATTGCTGGCGCAAAAAGCCATTAAATTACATTGTGCGCCACAAATTGATTATGAAAAATATCAAAGTTGTTTCTCCAAAGTTAACTCAGCCACCGACACGAGTGATGGTTTATTGATTGATGCTGCGAATATTGCTGACTCCAGCGGGCTAGCATTTGAATTAGAATCGAGATTGATTCAAGAGATTACAGATTTCCATGAATTGCAGGAGCTTGCGGCGCAGATCATCCATGCCTCGAAAGAAAATCTGGACCATAGTGAGATAGTGATGAATTGGATTCTTCGTGGCGGCGAGGACCATGTTTTGCTAGTTACTGGACCAGAACCGATAGCCGGCTTTTCCGTAATTGGTAGAGCTTTATCAGGTAGCGGTGTTTATCTAGATGGAAAAAAAGTAGCCAGCAATGAAGGGGGATTCCAGCATCGCTGGTAACTTCAAAAAAAGAGTTACAGATTTAAGCTAGTTAGGAAACTAGCGAGCTACCTTTCCAGCCTTTAGGCAGGAGGTGCAGACATTCTGGCGCTTGGTGTAACCGTTTACCAAGGTACGGATGCGCTGGATATTTGGATTCCAACGGCGACGGGTACGACGGTTTGAGTGTGACACGTTGTTACCAAAGCTTGGTCCCTTGCCACAGATATCGCATACAGATGCCACGTTCGTACTCCTTGAAGATATAACTGAGAATTTTCCTGCCCCGGGCGGTGATGCTGCCGAGGGCGCAAGACTAGCCGCAAAACGGCTCGGAGCGCCAATTCGAGCATTGAGCTTGCTGGAAACTCAACCGAATATCCGCCCTTGCCCGTAGTAATTTGGAGAGAATGAAGCATGGCGACCTTGGAAACACGACTGGTTTCAGTCGTTGGGGATAAGACGGCCAAAGTCTTAGACGATCAACTGAACATCTCAACCATCGGGGATTTGTTGCGTCATTACCCGCGAAGATATGTAGTGCGCGGTGAGCTAAGTGATTTCGAGAGTCTGCGAGAAGGTGAAGAGGCGACAATTTTCGCCAAAGTTGAGAGCACTAAGGTGCGCCGAATTCCGGGTCGTAAAGGTGTAATTGTTGAAACCATAGTTACCGACGGAAGGGCGAAGTTAACTCTTACCTTTTTCAATCAAGCTTGGCGTGAGAAAGATTTACGTGAAGGACGACAAGGATTATTTGCCGGCAAGGTAGGAGTATTCAAAGGGAAAAGACAGTTAGCTCATCCAGATTATCTTCTGATTCCTGAAGGCGATGATGTTGATGCAGCCATTGGGGATTTTGCCGGGAAATTTTTGCCGGTATATCCAGCAACATCAAAACTTCCTTCTTGGAAGATTGCGCAATGTGTTCGCTTAGCCTTGGCAGCTTTAGAAAATCTTGTCGATTATGTGCCAAATGAAATTTTGGAGCAGCTGAACTATCCGAATTTTATGACTGCGCTGAAAGAGGTGCACGAGCCAACCAGCGCAGAAGCTGCAGATCGTGCCCGTGAAAGATTAACTTTCGATGAAGCCTTGTTAATGCAATTATTTTTGTCACTCCGACGAATTGAATTACGTGCGGCGACAACTAAACATAGAACCCCGAAAAATGATGGAATTTTGGCTGCTTTTGATCAGCGTTTGCCATTTGAGCTGACTGCCGGACAGAAGCAGGTATGGAATGAGATAGCAGTGGATTTATCCAGTAGTCATCCGATGTATCGATTGCTGCAGGGCGATGTAGGCTCGGGAAAAACCATTATTGCGCTGCGAGCAATGTTGGCGGTTGTTGATTCTGGTGGTCAGGCGGCACTTTTGGCGCCGACTGAAGTTCTAGCAATGCAACATTATCAAAACTTCAAAAAACTATTGGGCGAATTAGCTGAAGGAGGCATGCTGGGAGGCAGCTCTCAAGGTACGCAGATTGGTTTATTGATCGGATCACTTTCATTAGCTGAGAAAAAAGAGATGCACGGTGCGATTGCATCAGGAAACATCGGAATTGTTGTTGGTACCCATGCCATACTTAGCGAAGGTGTTGAGTTTGAGGATCTTGGATTAGTAGTTGTAGATGAGCAGCACCGTTTTGGCGTGGAGCAACGTGATGCGCTTAGAAGTAAGGCAACACAACCGCCGCATGTTTTGGTTATGACTGCGACCCCGATTCCGCGAACTGTTGCGATGACAATTTTTGGTGATTTAGATGTATCCACACTTCGAGAACTACCACTTGGCAGATCTCCAATTACAACACATGTCGTGCCTGCGATTTCAAAACCTCAACATCTACAACGTGCTTGGCAACGAGTGGTTGAAGAGGTTAAGAACGGTCATCAGGTTTACATAGTGGCGCCGCGAATTTCCGCTAACGATGAATCCGATTTGCAGCGATTTGGTTTAACACCTGAAGAGTTGGCCATGGCACGTGCGTTAAGTGATGAAGATGAAAAAGTTGCTGCAACTCCTATGAGCTCAGTTGAGGATTTGCATCCGCAATTAGAAGCAGGTCCGCTTAAAGGACTACGAATGGCAAAGTTGCACGGGCGACTAAGAGCCGAAGAAAAAGAGGCGATTATGAATAATTTCGCCGCTGGATCTTTGGATGTTTTAGTCACAACCACAGTTATTGAGGTTGGCGTTGATGTTCCGAACGCTTCAATGATGGTGATTATGGATGCCGATAGGTTTGGCGTTTCCCAGCTGCATCAGTTGCGAGGTCGAGTTGGTCGTGGAACAACCCCAGGTTTGTGTCTTCTCGTAACAAACTCTGCAGAGGAAAGCGATGCCATGGCGCGGTTAAATGCGGTTGCCGCAACGACCGATGGCTTTGAGTTAAGTCGATTAGACCTAGAACAGAGAAGAGAAGGCGATGTTCTTGGGTCTGCTCAATCTGGCGTTCGTTCGCATTTACGATTATTGCGAGTTATCAGAGATGAAGAGTTAATCTTAAAAGCACGTGAAGTAGCTGACTCCATCACACAGAAAGATCCAGACCTGTCGAAATTGCCTCAACTTCGAGGAGAAATTGATAAGTTGCGCCAGGAAGAGCGAGCTTCGTATTTGGAGAAACGTTAATGAGAATTATTGCTGGAATGGCTAAAGGAAGAAATCTAATTTCTCCCATCGGTGCAACTCGTCCTACCTCAGACAGAGCGCGCGAAGCTTTGTTTTCATCACTCGAATCCGAGTTTGGCTCCATGAGTGATTTGAACTTTCTTGATTTGTATTGCGGATCGGGTGCGGTTGGTGCCGAAGCGCTATCGCGCGGCGCGGCCATTGTTTATTCAGTTGATAATGATGAAAAGGCAACTGCGGTTACAAGACAGAATTTGGAATTACTGCAAAATATTTCAGGCGTGGGTACCTATAACGTATTCACTAGTTCAGTTGGTAAGTTTCTAGAAAAAGGTGCTGATTTAAAGTTTGATGTGGTTTTTGTAGATCCGCCTTACGATTTACCAAATAATGAAATTGAAAAGACCATGGATGCTTTGTTGAGAAATGGATTTCTAAAGCCTTCTTCAGTTATTGCAATTGAGCGTGACGCTAAATCTCGTCCCTTAAATTGGCCGACCGGGTTGCAAGAAGTTAAGCAGCGTAAATATGGTGCTGCGATGATTATTTACGCAGAGCCCACCGCATAATTCAGATTTTTCCCCGGTCCTTTATATGCGGGGTCTCTACGCTTGCGTGTTAGCGTTCTCCTGTGAAAAAAGCTGTATGCCCTGGGTCCTTTGACCCCATCACAAATGGTCACCTTGATGTAATAGAGCGGGCCAGTGGATTGTTTGATGAAGTTGTTATTGCGGTGCTCGTAAACAACAGCAAGACCGGTTTGTTCACAATTGATGAGCGGGTCGAAATGATCTCTGACGCCACAAAACATCTAAAGAATGTGAAAGTAGATACCTGGAGCGGTTTGTTAGTTGACTATTGCCGAGCTCATGAGATTGCAGCGATTGTTAAGGGGCTTCGAGCTGTCAGCGATTTTGATTACGAGCTTCAGATGGCACAGATGAATTTACAGCTCAAAGGTGTGGATACTTTATTGATGGCAACAAAACCTGCTTATTCCTTTTTGTCCTCCTCCTTGGTGCGAGAGATTGCACGATACGGGGGAGATGTTTCAAACTTGGTGCCAAATAAGGTTCTTCAAAAATTAACCGAGAAATCACAGGGGTAGGGAGATATCGAAAATGGAAGCTATCGAAAAACTCCAGTCAGCAATAACTATGGTTAATGAGGCCCGAGCGGTTCCGCTATCGGCGTCTTGCGTAGTGCATCGTGGCGAACTTCTGGGAATTCTGGAGGAGATTAATCAAGCGTTACCAAATGATCTTGCAAGTGCACAAAAGTTGCTAGCAAATCGTGAAGGAATTATTGAAGAGGGAAGACAAAGCGCCGAACAACTCGTGGCACATGCACGAGAAGAGGTTGCGCGCATGGTCGAACAAACTGCAATCGTTGCTGCGGCTAGAGAAGAGTCTGCTCGATTGATAGAAGAGGCGCATTTAAGAGTAGAAAAAGAACGTGAAGAAGTTGATGCGTATATTGATTCCCGACTTGCGACATTAGAGGTAATTCTTAACAAGACACTTGAAGCGGTAAATCGCGGACGCGATAGGTTGGCCGGCGCTAGTGATAAAGATGTTCTTTCACAATTAGCGGATTGAGCAAAATAGATTTATGAATTCAAAAACGCAATCACCTTTTAAGGTTAACCTGCATGAGCTACCTCGTCGTGCGGGTGAAATGCGTACCTATGATTTGAACTTTCCAACTCCAGAAGCAATAGGCGTGCCTTTGCTCCAGATTCCATTGGGAGCGGCGATCGAACTGAGCTTTAAAGCTGAGTCGGTTGATGATGGAGTATTGATGACTGGGGAAGTTAAATCACAGGCAATAGGGGAATGTGGACGCTGCTTGGAAAAGATTGAGATGGACATTGATCAAAGATTTCAGGAGCTTTTCCTCTATGCCAGCCGAGCTACAGAGGATCCTGAAGCAGATGATGAATTGTTTATCTTGGATGGTGACGTAGCTGATTTAGAGGTGCCGGTACGCGACGCGGTTATCCTCTCAATGCCGATAAACCCGGTTTGTGATGCTGATTGCGAAGGGCTGTGCTCGGGTTGCGGTGAGAAATGGCGGGATTTACCTGAAGATCATGGCCACGAAAACGTCGATCCACGCTGGACCGGCTTGGCGGGCTGGAAGCCGGAGTAGGCCACGCTCAACGAGACTAACCTGGTTTAGACCTGGTTTAGACCTGGTTTAGACATGATTTTGCAAACTCTGCCTGCCTGAGGGATACTTACGCGCTCGTCACTGAGCGAGAGTTAACTAAAGTTTAAGGAGAACCGAACGTGCCATTACCAAAGCGAAAGATGTCCCGCTCGCGCACCCGTTCTCGTCGTAGTCAGTGGAAAGCAACTCCTGCCGCGACCGCTAACTGCAGCCAATGCCAACAGCCAAAACTGCAGCACACCGCATGCCCTACCTGCGGTACTTATAACCGTCGTCAAGTTCTAGAGGTTTAATCCTGTCTCTGGCTTTAACCGAAAAGCTCGGAGTTTCGGTAAGTCCAGAGCTTCTTAATCTTGCGCTCACTCACCGCTCATATGCATATGAGTTTGGCGGCCTTCCTACCAATGAACGATTAGAGTTTTTAGGCGACAGTGTTCTGGGCTTGATTATCACTGAAGCGCTTTACGAACGTTTTCCTGATTTAGATGAGTCTCGTTTATCTCCACTGCGTTCTGGAATTGTGAATATGAGGGCGCTTGCATCAATTGCGCGAGAGCTGCAATTAGGTTCGGCATTAAAGATCGGCAAAGGCGAAGAGGTAACCGGCGGCCGAGATAAGAATTCAATTTTGGCTGATGCGCTAGAAGCGTTAGTTGGCGCGGTTTATTTGGATCATGGTTTTTCAAAAACAACTGAGGTTGTTATGCGTTTGATGGCACCTGCAATTGAAGAAGCGGTCGCACGTGGGGCTGGATTAGATGGAAAGACCGCCTTGCAAGAAATTGTTGCTGCTTCTGGATGGCTGCCGCCGGAATACAAAGTTACTGAGTCTGGACCAGATCACGATAAAGATTTTGTTGCGGTTGCCGTTGTTAATGGAGTTATCTATAAAGCAGGTCACGGAAAAAGCAAACGTGAAGCAGAACAAGTCGCAGCTCGTTTGGCGTACGAAGAAATAACTGCAGCCCCCTCAATTTAGAAAGCTCCAATATGCCTGAGTTGCCTGAAGTTGAAACTGTGCGCCGTGGTCTTGTTCCATGGGTAAAAGGCAAGAAAATTAAAAGTATTGAAGTTGTACATAAAGGCGGGAATAGAGCCAGTACTTTTGCACCAGTTAAATCCGCTAATGGCGCGAAAATTAAGGACCTACATCGCCGAGGAAAATTTCTATGGTTTGAATTGGATAGAGATTTTGCACTAATTGCACACCTAGGAATGAGCGGACAGTTCTTGGTACAACCAAAAAAATCACCTGATGAAAAACATTTAAGGGTCCGATTAGATTGTGGCGATAGAAGCAAAGAGATTCGATTCATCGATCAAAGAACATTTGGCTGGGTTGCCATAGATGATTTGGTTTACGAGTCTGGAAAGATGATTCCGCGCTCCTACTCCCGAATAGCACTTGATATTTTTGATCCTGATTTCAATAAGGTTGAGGTAGTTGCGCGAATTCAAAAGAAAAAGAGCGCCATAAAAAAAGTCCTACTTGATCAATCAGTGATGAGCGGAGTTGGCAATATCTACGCCGATGAAGCATTGTGGAGAGCAAGGATTCATCCGGAGCGAATGGCAGATTCGCTAAAGGCGGATGAAGTAAATGAACTATTGCGCTCGGTAAAGTCAGTTATGAGTAGAGCTCTTAAGCAGGGCGGGACCAGCTTTGATGATCTGTACATAAATGTGAATGGCGAGAGCGGGTACTTTGCGGTTCAGCTTGAGGCTTATGGTCAAGAGGATGAACCTTGTTCTCGGTGCAGTACACAAATAAAGCGGATTGCTTTTGGTAATCGATCATCACATTTTTGCCCCAAGTGCCAGAAAAATCTCAAAAAATCCGGGGTTAAGCGGGGTTAAAACCCAAGTTGGCGCAAGGTCACCCGATAGGTTCTGCCTGTGTATTTGAAGAGCATGACCTTGAAGGGCTTTAAGTCCTTTGCGGCCCCAACTACCCTTAAGTTCGAGCCGGGTATCACCTGTGTGGTCGGACCGAATGGTTCAGGAAAGAGCAATGTTGTAGACGCGCTGTCCTGGGTGATGGGTGAGCAAGGTGCCAAGAGTTTGCGCGGCGGAAAGATGGAAGATGTCATCTTTGCCGGCACATCAGGTCGGGCTCCGCTAGGTCGCGCCGAGGTTTCTGTAACTATCGACAACACAGATGGCGCGCTGCCAATTGATTTTACAGAGGTAACAATCTCTAGAACTTTGTTCCGAAACGGCCAAAGTGACTATCAGATAAATGGTGAGTCAGCTCGATTGCTTGATATTCAGGAGTTGCTAAGCGACAGCGGTATTGGTCGCGAAATGCATGTGATCGTTGGGCAGGGACAATTGGATACAATCCTCACTGCAAACCCAGAGGAGCGTCGAGGATTCATCGAAGAAGCTGCAGGAATTCTCAAACACCGTAAGCGAAAAGAAAAAGCATTACGTAAATTAGATTCAATGCAGGGCAATATGGCCCGAGTACAAGATTTAACAAATGAGTTGCGCAGACAACTTCGACCACTTGGAAAACAGGCGGAGGTCGCACGAAAAGCTGCGGTCATTCAAGCCGATGTTCGCGACGCAAAACTTCGCTTACTTGCTGATGATTTAATCGCATACAAATCGACACTTACCTCAGAGGTAGCTGACGAAACAGCGCTGCGCGAGAGACGCTCCATCGTTGAGCAAGAGCTAGATAAATTGCGTAATCGAGAGGTCGAATTAGACCGAATCTCGAGTGTGGAAGGACCACAGTTAAATGCGGCGCAAGATAATTACTACAACTTAACGGCACAACGTGAGAAGTTGCGCGGCACGCAAAATCTCGCGTCAGAGCGTGCTCGTTTTCTTGCCGAAGAAGCTGAAGAAGCTCGCGCACTGGGTCGCGATCCAGAAAGTTTGGAGGAAGAGGCGCGCGCACTTCGTAGTGAAGAGGTGGTGCTGCAGAACTCGCTAAATCAAGCGCGAATTGAATTGAATTCCGCTAGTGCAAATGTGGTCGAACTTGAATCGCGATTAAAAAGTGAAGATGATCGAGTCGCAGCAGCTCAACGTGCGATCGCCGACTACCGCGAAGGTACCGCCAGACAAGAAGGCCATATAAAGAGCCTGCAGTCGCGAATTGATAGTGCTCATTCTGAAATAGCTCGACTAGAAAAAACCTTGGGTGAAGCTAATTCACGGGTCGAAGAGGCAAAGCGAGAGTTTGCACGTTTAGAGAGCGAAGTTGCAGGATTAGATGCTGGTGAACTTGGCTTAGATGCAGAGTTTGAAAAAGCTAAAAACCAGCTAAACCAATCCAAATCAAATTTAGAAAATTTAACCACGCAATTGGCAAAAGCCGAGAAAGAGAAGAGCTCTGCAGAAGCCAAGGTAGATGCTTTACGTCAAGCGACATTACATAAGGATGGTAGCGGTGCGCTGCTGACAAATACTCGGGGCATTGAGATTCGAGGAAGTGTTGCATCGTTAATAACCGTTGAAGCTGGGTGGGAAAGTGCGGTCTCCTCAGCTTTGGGATCTCTGGCTAATGCGCTGGTAGTGCATGATGCTTCGCAGGCAATTTCTGCCTTATCTTTCCTAAAATCAGAATCCGCTGGAAGTGCCGATATTCTTTTTGTCTCTGATGGCGACACTGCACAGGTTGATGAAAACACCGCAGGTTTTACCTCTCTTGTTTCAAAAGTTTCATCATCAACTCTGAACTCTGTAATGCCAAAACTTCTGGCGGGATATGTTGCTGCAGAATCTCTTGAACAAGCCGAGCAAATTATTAGACAAAATCGTAATTTGATCGCTGTCACTCGTGATGGCGACTTGGTTGGTCGCGGCCGGGCTAGCGGCGGTTCATCAGCCCGTTCTTCCTTGATTGAAATAACTTCAATGATTGAAAAGAGCGAGATTGATCTTCAGAGATTTGCACATGAATGCGACCGAATCAGATTTGAGATTTCAACCGCAGAAAGCAAACTTCGTGGCGATCAAGCCGAATACGATCAAGCTTTAGCCAAGCTGAATGAATCAGATGCAGCGATGGCGGGACTGGCAGAGCAGATGGGCGCAGCCGGACAAAGTGTGCGAAGTGGATTGAGCGAGGTTGAGCGGGTTTCAAACTCCATTGCTGAGCTAAACGCTGCTTTGAAAAATGATGAAGCGGAGTTGGCAATTGCCCAGGAAGAGTTTGCAAAGAGCGAAGAACCCAAAGAGCCAGACCTAACCCAAGTTGAAAATTTCCGCGCTTCGGTTGCTACGGCCCGTGCGGTTGAGGTCGAAGCCAGACTAGGACTGCGCACTATCGAAGAGCGAGTTGCTGCCATTTCCCAACGTGCATCTGACTTAGAGGTGTCGGCACGCAATGAAAGAGAAGCAGCGAGCAAGAGCATTGCCAGACGCGAGGCACGTGCGCGCGGCGCAGTAACGGCGCAAGCTATTGCAGATGCTGCTTATGAAGCTTTGATTCAAATTGAAAATTCAATTTCTCGCGCCAATGCAGAGCGAGAGCGATTGGAAGTTGCGCGCTCCAATCGCGATGGAGAAATTTTGGCAATTCGTGCGCAGGTTCGTGAGTTAACGACCGAATTGGATCAATTAACCTCGAGCGTGCACCGAGATGAAATTGCACGTGCTGAACAGCGCTTAAGAATTGAACAGCTTGAAGGCAAGGCAATGGAGGAGTTTGGTGTAGACGTTCAAACTTTATTCAATGAATATGGACCGGACAAAGATGTTCCAACTTTTATCGAGGATGAAGAGGGAAATCTGGTTCAAGGAGACTTTATTCCTTATATTCGCGAGCAACAAGAGAAAAGATTAGCTAGCGCTGAACGCTCCTTGGCTTTGCTTGGAAAGATCAATCCTCTTGCGCTAGAAGAGTATTCATCTCTTGAAGAGCGTTTGAAGTACTTGGCAGAACAGCTAGAAGATTTGAAGAAATCCAAAAAAGATCTTCTCGACATCATTAAAGAGGTTGATGACAAAGTTCAAGAGATTTACGAAGAGGCGTACAGAGATACTGCGCGAGAGTTTGAAAAGATATTTGCCAGATTATTTCCGGGCGGTGAAGGTCGCTTAGTTCTAACCGATCCAAGTGATTTATTGAATTCTGGAGTGGATGTAGAAGCTCGTCCGCCTGGAAAACGAATCAAAAGATTGTCCTTGCTTTCAGGAGGAGAGAGATCTCTTACTGCGGTGGCGTTGTTAGTCGCCATCTTCAAGGCTCGCCCAAGCCCGTTTTATGTAATGGATGAGGTTGAAGCCGCCCTTGATGACACAAACTTGGGTCGCTTATTAGGTGTGCTGGAGGAGCTTCGACAGGCTTCGCAGTTAATCATCATTACGCACCAAAAACGAACTATGGAAATTGGTGATGCTCTATATGGAGTAACAATGCGCGGCGATGGTGTATCTGAAGTTATTTCCCAGCGTCTTCGTGAAAATGAGACTGAACCAGTTTAGCTATGGGCTTATTCGGCTCCTTTCTCTCTAAGTTCTCTCGAAATCGTGCCTCAATCGAGGATATAGAAGAGTTTCGCAAACTTCTGATTGAATCAGATTTAGGTGTCGGCGCAACAGAGGAAATTATTGATTTAGTTAAAAAAGAGAAATCTGAAAATTTAGAGAATGCGGTTGCGCAACGAATAAAGAGTTTTTTATCGGATAAGCCAAGAGAGATTTCATTACATCACGGCGAAGTAACCACAGTTTTGATTGTTGGAGTAAATGGAACTGGAAAAACAACAAGCGCGGCTAAATTGGCAAATTTCTATAAAACCCAAGGCAAAAAAGTTTTGCTGGTAGCAGCCGATACATTTCGCGCGGCAGCGGTTGATCAACTAGTCACCTGGGGTAGTCGGATTGGTGTTGACGTAGTAAAAGGTAGCGATAACTCTGATCCAGCCGCAGTTTGCTTTGATGGTGCTTCAAAAGCCAAAAATGAGAATTACGATCTGCTAATTATTGACACTGCCGGAAGATTGCATACCAAGAGCAATCTGATGGACGAGTTGAGCAAAGTTAGACGAGTTATTGAAAAAGTCACCCCGGTAAATGAAATTTTATTTGTGCTAGATGGAACTACGGGCCAGAATGGAATTGCTCAAGCAAAAGTGTTTTCTGAGAGTGTTCCTTTGACCGGGATGATTGTTACCAAGGTTGATGGATCTACTAAAGGCGGTATCGCTTTAGCGACCGAGCGAGAGCTAGGAGTGCCACTCAAATTTGTCGGGGTAGGCGAGAACATCGGCGATTTCAAAGAATTTGAGCCCGATGACTACATCTCCGAGCTTTTTACATAACTGTAACAAGCCAGAACAAACTGTCACCCAACTGAAACCTGAAGGCATTCAATCCTGTAATAGATCAGGAGCATTCTGCGCTCTATCTTGCTGAAGGGTCTCAAAGAGGAGAACCTTCTAATTATCTCTTTGGAGAGTCCCGATGGATGAAATAGTTATCAGCGCCGGTGACACGGCCTGGGTATTAGCCAGCTCAGCACTTGTTTTGCTCATGACGCCAGGTTTGGCCTTTTTTTATGGCGGAATGGTTCGAGCTAAGAGCGCTCTGAACATGATGATGATGTCGATGGTGGCATTAGGAGTGGTCAGCGTGCTTTGGGTAATTTACGGATATCAACTTACCTTTGGATATGAAGCTAATTCGCAATGGTACGGAGCGTTTTCATTATCCGGTTTAGGTGATGTAGTAAATGAATTGGCAAATAATGGTGGCGTTTATCCGATTCCATTATTAGTTTTTGCCGCATTCCAATTGATGTTTGCCGTAATTACTCCAGCTTTAATTTCTGGAGCGATTGCAGATCGCGCCAAATTTGTATCTTGGGGAATTTTTGTAGCTATTTGGGTAACAGTGGTTTATTTTCCAGTCGCGCACTGGGTATTTGCTTTCGGTAATAAAGAGGGAGATACCGTAACTGGAGCAGGCTTCCTCGCTGCAAGAGGAGTGCAGGATTTTGCCGGTGGAACCGCGGTACATATCAATGCCGGAGCAGCAGCACTGGCTCTTGCAATTGTTCTGGGACGAAGAATCGGCTGGCAGAAGAGTCCGATGCGCCCACATTCATTGCCATTAGTTTTACTCGGCGCAGGTCTACTTTGGTTTGGATGGTTTGGATTTAATGCCGGTTCGGCACTCGGCGCTAATGCAACTGCCGGATTAGCATTTATTAACACCCAAGTTGCTGCAGCCGGTGCGTTGCTCGGCTGGATTCTTACAGAGAAGATACGTGATGGTCACCCAACAACACTTGGCGCAGCCTCTGGTGCGGTCGCGGGACTAGTCGCAATTACGCCGGCATGTGCATTTGTTGCTCCATGGGCAGCAGTGGTTATTGGTTTCATCGCGGGTGTTGTTTGCGCATTAGCTGTCGGATTGAAGTACAAACTTGGATACGACGATGCACTTGATGTTGTTGGAGTTCACCTAGTTGGCGGAATCATTGGCAGTATCGCGATTGGATTCTTTGGTTCAAGTGCGGTCAATTCACTTGGCTTAAATGGATTGTTCTACGGGGGCGGAACTGAGCTATTGGTAAAGCAAACCCTTGGAGTAGTTCTCGTTATGGCATATTCCTTTGTCGCAACACTGATCATCGGGTTTGCTATTGAAAAGACCATTGGCTTCAGAGTTGCTAATGAGGAAGAGCTAATTGGTGTTGATCAAACCGAGCACGCTGAAAGTGCTTACGAACTAGGTGGAATTCTTAAGGGAGGTCGTTAATCATGAAACTTATTACCGCAATTATAAAGCCAGGTAAGTTTGATGAGGTTAAATCAGCACTCCGCTCTGCCGGAGTAAAAGGAATGACCGTATCTGAAGTATCTGGCGTTGGCAGACAGGGCGGACATGTTGAGGTCTATCGTGGCGCTGAGTTTCCAATTGATCTAATTCAAAAAGTTAGGCTGGAAATTCTCACCGAAGATAAAGATGTTGATGCGATTATCAATTTGATTGTTAAGACAGCATCAACCGGCTCAATCGGAGATGGAAAAGTATGGACCACATCAGTTGATAACGTGGTGCGGGTAAGAACTGGCGAAACTGGGGAGACTGCAATCTAAATCAGTTAAGCAACACAGCACCTTAAAAGTGGGCGGGTTTTGAATACAAATCCGCCCATTTTTTACATTTACTCTTTTTTAGTAGGCTTTCAACCATGTTCGAATCCTTGAGTGGCAAGCTCTCAGGCATATTTGGGACGCTTCGAAGTAAGGGACGAATCACCGAGTCAGATATTGATTCAACCGTTCAGGAATTACGAACCGCATTGTTGGATGCCGATGTTGCTCTCTCTGTAGTCGATGCTTTTCTCGAGCGGGTTAAAGATAAGTCGCTCGCAGCACTCCCAAATTTGAAGCAGAGCACTAATCAATCACAAGAGATTTACAACATCATCAACCAAGAGCTGGTTGCGATTCTTGGCGGCGCTGCTCGCCGAATTCGTTTTGCGAAAAATCCACCGACAGTAATCATGCTGGCCGGCTTGCAGGGATCAGGAAAAACCACCTTAGCAGGAAAGCTAGCGGCATTTTTAAAGGCGGATGGAAATACGCCACTTTTGGTAGCCGCTGATCTCCAGAGACCAAATGCGGTAACTCAATTAACCGTTCTTGCTGATTCGCTAAAGATTCCAGTCTTTGCTCCTGAACCAGGAAATGGTGTCGGCGATCCAGTAAAAGTTGCTAAAGATGCTTTGAAATTTGCAAATGAAAAACTTTATAACCTAGTGATTATTGATACCGCTGGTCGTCTTGGCCTAGATGAAGAACTCATGCAACAGGCCAAGGACATCAAAGCCGCGGTTAATCCAGATGAAACACTTTTTGTCGTAGATTCCATGATTGGACAAGATGCGGTTCGCACTGCGAATGCTTTCCAAGATGGCGTTGGTTTTGATGGAGTTGTTTTAACCAAACTTGATGGTGATGCAAAAGGTGGCGCTGCGCTGTCAATTGCCGAAGTAACAGGCAAGCCAATTCTCTTTGTTTCAAATGGTGAAAAACTTTCGGAGTTTGATTATTTCTATCCCGATCGTATGGCCTCTCGAATCTTGGGCATGGGTGATATCCAAACCCTTGCTGAACAAGCCAAAAAAGCGCTGGATGGAGACAGTGCGAAACGATTAGAAGAAAAATTTATTTCTGGCGAAGAATTTACTTTAGAGGATTTCTTGGAGCAGTTACAGGCCATGAAAAAAATGGGATCTATGACAAAGCTGCTTGGAATGTTGCCTGGCGCGAACAATGCGGCCATGAAAAAACAGATTGATTCGCTGGATGACAAAGAGTTGGTAAGGACTCAAGCGATTGTTCAATCAATGACCCCAGAGGAGCGACGTAATCCAAAAGTATTAAATGGTTCGCGGCGCGCACGTATCGCCAAAGGTAGTGGGCGAAGCGTTACCGAGGTTAATTCCTTAGTTGATCGCTTTGCGGCAGCTGCAAAAATGATGAAGCAAATGAGATCTGGCGGTGGAATGCCTGCTGGTTTGGCAGCGGGATTGCCAAAGGGGATGGGGATGCCAGCTGGATTACCATCTGGAATCTCGGGCAAAGCAACCACCCCGAAGAAGAAATCCCGCTCAGGAAACCCCGCTAAACGTGCTGCCGAAGAGGGCCGTTCTTAAGAATTGGGCATATTCCGGCCAGCATGGCAATATTGGCCACCTGTTCAAGAGCCCTCTACCTCTTGACCGGCAACCATTAACCAGAATTGATGTTTTCACCTGGCATCCCACTCAGGTTTGAATCCATTGTTCGATCGAATATGCAAGGAGAACGCCTTCGTGGCCGTAAAGATTAGATTGGTACGTCTCGGAAAAATCCGCACACCTCATTACCGAATTGTTGTTGCAGATTCACGTAAAGCTCGTAACGGATTGAAGATTGAAGAGATTGGTCGCTATTCACCAGCGTCAGAGCCTTCATTGATCCAAGTTAATTCAGAGCGCGCACAACACTGGTTGAAGAGTGGCGCACAGCCAACTGAGGCAGTAGAGGCAATTTTGAAAGTAACTGGCGATTGGCAGAAGTTCAAAGGAATCGCTGGAGCAGAGGGAACACTCAAGACTCTTCCAGTTCGCGCTGACAAGCGTGCAGCTTATGAAGCAGCGGTAAAGGCTGCGATGAATGAGCCTAAGGATGGCGCAACAACAATGAAGAAGCGCGCTGCGGAAAAGTTGGCTGCGAAATCAGAGCCAGCCGCTGAAGCGATAACTGAAACTGCAGCAACACAAGATGCAGTTGTTGAGGCGGCACCAGTAGAGACTTCAGAAGAGGTTGTAGCTGAGGTAGTTGCTGAGGCAACTCCAGAAGCGACTCCAGAAGCTTCAGCTGAGTAATTACTGTGATGATTGACGAAGCGTTAGAACATCTCGTTAAGGGAATTGTTGATAACCCTGAAGAGGTAGTCATTTCAGAAAAAGAAGGTCGTCGTGGAACAACTCTCGAGGTGCGAGTTCACCCAGAGGACATCGGCAAGGTCATAGGTCGAAATGGTCGCACCGCTAAAGCGTTGCGCACCGTGGTCTCGGCTTTAGCTGGACGCAGTGTTCGCGTTGATTTGATTGAGGCGGATGAAGCGCGTTAATCGCGCTTTGTCATCTTTCATATTTTGTAGTGCTACTCGTTGTCGGACGCATCGGTCGCGCACATGGAGTGCGCGGCGAAGCTACGATTGAAATTCGCACCGATAATCCTGATGCACGTTTTTTTATTGGTGCAAAACTTGAAACAGAGCCACAAGACAAGGGTCCACTTGTAATAAGAGACCTTAAAGTTCACAGTGGAACTTTGCTGCTCTCCTTTGAAGGCGTCAACGATAGAACTGAAGTTGAAAAACTGCGTAATGTTTTACTTCTTGCCGATGTCGATCCCAGTGAATCAAATGTCTCCGAGGATGATTTTCACATCTCACAGATTATTGATTCCAAAGTCATTGATGAAAACGGCAAAGAGTGGGGAGTGGTTGTAGATGTTCTGCAACTTCCAGCTCAAGATACTTTGGTGGTAAAAACCGATGGCCGAGAAGTTTTGGTACCTTTCGTCAGAGCATATGTGCCAGAAGTTGATATTGAAAGCAAAACTTTAACGGTAATTAATTTTGCAGGTTTGCTATGAAGATAACTGCGATTTCGATTTTCCCCGAATACTTCACCCCGCTTGATCTTTCCTTAATTGGTAAAGCTCGAGAACAAGGATTGATTGATTTCAAGGTGATTAATCTGCGTGACTTCACCTACGACAATCACCACACGGTCGATGACACACCATATGGCGGCGGCGCAGGAATGGTTATGAAGCCAGAGCCATGGGGCGAAGCTATTGATTCGGCATTGGCTGAAACTGATGCACCAGTTGATCTGATTGTGCTAACCCCTGCGGGATCTAAATTTAATCAGAGAAAAGCTGAAACATTAGCCAGCGCTAAACACATCATCTTTGCATGTGGCCGTTATGAAGGAATCGATGCCCGGGTTACTGATTTCTATCGCACTCAAAACCAGGTCCGAGTCCATGAAATTTCAATCGGGGATTATGTTTTAAATGGTGGCGAAGTGGCAGCATTAGTAATCATTGAGGCGGTTACAAGATTATTGCCGGGGGTAATTGGAAACCCCGATTCATTAGCTGAGGAGTCGCATAATGAACTCGGAGAGCTGGAATATCCAAGCTACACAAAGCCAGCAAATTGGCGCGGTCTAGAAGTTCCCGAAATTTTGCTCTCTGGAAATCATGGCGCTATCGCAAAGTGGCGAAGAGAACAGGCGTTAAGTCGTTCAAAGCAAAATTCATCAATAGAACCACAGGATTAACCCACTTTTTAAGCAAATACTCGGGGAATAATTGCGACACGCCGTGTGTTGGTCAGGACAGTAGAGCCGCTTTTGGGCATTATCCGCCCGTGTGCATAACAACACACAACTGAAGGTTATCGTCGGAAGAAATGGATAGGTGGTGAGAGATCAATGGCAACAGATTATGACACGCCCCGAAAAACGGATGAAGAGTTACATGAGGAATCCCTTGAGGAGTTAAAGGCTCGTCGAGCAGAGGCTCAGTCAGGTCAGGTTGATCTCGATGAAGAAGAAGCAGAGAATGTTGAACTACCTGGTGCCGATTTGTCTGGCGAAGAGTTGGCGGTACGAGTCGTTCCAAAACAGGAGAACGAATTCACCTGTTCAAAGTGTTTCTTGGTCCACCACATGACTCAGCTGGCAAAGGGCGAGGGCGCCAAAGCGGTTTGCAAAGACTGCATTTAGTTTTCTAAAAGCCTTACAAAATTAGCGGGATCTTTAACACTGATTAACCAATACGGTGTCGGGTCGCGAGAGTCATTTAGCTCAATCTTGACGCCACCTTTAACCCAAAATCTTAAAGCCATGTAAGCACTTGGATTTATTCCAGGGCCGCGAAGAAAGAGCATCTCTTTCTTGTCTAACACTGAGATTTCCCCCAGGTATTTTCTTTCAATTCGCGCCCGGCCTACAAATAGTTCATCACCTTGAATCATGATCTTTAGAGCGGTGAATTGGAAAAAAAAGATTGATAGAGCGATAGTCAGGGCGAATGCTGTTAACGTGGCGGTTTCGCTCAAGCTGGCCCAAACCGCAAGGACAATCGACAAATCAAAAAGCAAAACCAATAGACTTAACCAATAAGGCCAATAAATGGTTTGCTTGTATCGATTGTTCTCAAATTTCTTCACTCCGAGAGAGTACCCGTCTGAACTAAAAATTAATTAGTTTTGGTTTTAGACTTACAAGATATGAAAGGGGTAGCCTTACCCGCATGTCGCGTGGCCTGAGTATTAACCCTCCTGCAGGTGCAACAGTTCCACCTCGCCATCCCCAAGCTCCCGCTCCTGGGTCATTGCTAGGTTCGCATAATCCAGATTGTTATGGCTGCGGTGCATCACATCCTGCTGGATTGCACCTGATTGCATATTCAGGTGAGGACATGACTATCAACGCTAAATTCACAGTAACCGAGGTTCATCAAGGGGCGCCAGGTTTAGCACACGGTGGATTACTCTCATGTGCATTTGATGAGGCGCTAGGAAAGTTGATGTGGTTAGTACGTCAACCAGCAGTCACCGGCAAATTAGAAACTTCTTTTTTGCTTCCAGTTCCGGTTGGTACCACCTTGTTTATTGAAGCTGAAATTGTTGGTCAAGAAGGTCGGAAGATTTATTGCAAAG
>VFQS010000321.1_pt1 | contig 57984 bp, 76 predicted proteins | sample 3512361 | NCBI WGS metagenome assembly VFQS01 (sample SAMN10412375, study PRJNA504923) | tailings metagenome | isolation source: Relicate 1 Philex TSF3 active mining | place: Philippines | reverse complement strand
GAGCAGTTCGAGGGACGCATGCTTCGCCTGTTTGAGACGGGGCACCTGCAGGAGGCGTGGATTGTTGAAGATCTGCGCCGCGCAGGGTTCGCGGTCTGGGACAAACAAGAAGACGGTCGTCAGTACGAATTCACTGACGAGTCCGGCCACTTTATCACGAAGGTGGACGGCGTCGTCAAGGATGTCCCAGAAAGCGAAAAACCGCATGTGCTCGAGGTCAAGACGCACAACAAGAACAGCTTCAGTTCGCTGGTCAAGAAGGGCGTCCAGGAGGCCAAGCCCACGCATTATTCTCAGATGCAAATCAGCATGGCGCTCGGCGGTTTTACTCGTGCGCTTTACGTCGCTGTGTGTAAAGACGACGAGCAGTTCTACGTTGAGCGTATCAGGGAAGACGAGACCGAGCAGAAGAAGCTGAAGGCGAAGATCATCAAACTGACCGAGGCGCGGTTGCGCCCCGCCGGTATTAGTGACGACGGCTCCAGCTTCGGCTGCAAGTTCTGCAGCATGAAGCCGGTCTGCGTCAAAGAAGCCGAACCGCTCCGCCACTGCCGCACGTGCACCATGTGTACGCCGGGGCAGGAGGGTAAGTGGGTCTGCGAACTCAACAAGCACACCCTCACGCTAGACGAACAGCGTAAGGGTTGCGAACACTACGAGGCGCTGTAATATGATCACCATCGGTATTGACCCAGGACTCAGCGGCGCTATAGGCGTGCTCAAAGACGGTGCCTACGTCGCGGTGCTGGACATGCCGATAGTGGCTAAAGGTTCCGGTGCCGTGAAGAACGAAGTCGACCCCGCTGGGCTCATCACCCTGCTCAGGCAACACGCCCCGGCTGAGGAGGCCGTGGTCGTTGCGCTTGAGCGGGTGAACGCGATGCCCGGTCAGGGGTCGTCTTCAATCTTCAGCCTTGGGGACTCGTTCGGTTGTGCCCGGTCGGCAATCGCTGCCTGCCGGTTTGAGACCGTCTACGTCACCCCGGCGCAGTGGAAAAAGCACTTCAAACTGACCAGCGACAAAGAACTGGGCAGGGCGCTCGCGGTTCGCATGTTCCCCGACGCCCCGTTAAACCTGAAGAAACATGCGGATCGTGCCGAGGCGCTGCTTATGGCACGTTGGCTATATGAGGCACGCTACAAATGAGAATCGAAGCTAGAATCTGCGGTATCCCGTGCGAGGTAGAGATGGTCAGCGGCACTTACCAAGAGCCGTGGCGCGGTAGCGCACACAACTGCCCTAGCGACTGGGACTACTACGGCGGTTGGTTTGACGTCGAGTTTGAGGTGTATGACCGCAAAGGATACCGCGCCAAGTGGCTTGAAAAGAAGATGACCCCGGCGGACGAGGAACGCATTCTTGAACAACTGACCGAGGCCGCACGTGATGACTACTGAACCTGAAAGGATAACTATGGAAATTTTTGAACCCGCGTGCCCGTGGCACATTCAAATCGGCGATCTGTTCATCTCGCCGAGCCGAGTGCCTAACAACGGCAAGATCTGGATAGGCGAAGTCGACGGAGCCGAAGGCGGCGAGTTTGACGCAAAAGACCTCGCACCCCTGCTGCGTAAATTTTACGACGAGAATTTCTGATGGCCTTCGTTTGCCCCCTCCCCCCGCTCAAAGTTTACGTGCGCGCCGAGTACTTGTACGATCATCGCGAGCATCACGGTGAACTCATTCACGGTATCTGGTGCAGTGTCAAAGCGATACGTGGTCAGGCGTTCAGGTTTGAAACCTACCTGCCGACTTTCGGCGCGCTGTACGACAAACTACCCATTAGCGCATTTTTGGCCACCGAAATCAAACAACCGGGCGTGGAACCATTGCTCGATCTTGACGTGCTCGAAATTTGGGATGCTCTCGCGTACGACGTTACCGTAATCGACAAGCCCCTACTCAAAGGGCTAAGAGCCGAGTTTTACGGCAAGGACGGACGTCTCCATGCCGGAGAGTACCTTTTCACTTTAGATACGTGTTCGCCCGACCCGAGAATACCTGATTTCACATTCAGCGAGACCGCCGAAGACCACAAGAGCTACAATGTGCTCCAGCTTGACAACGGTCAGTTCGCCTTGCAGCCGAACAACCGTTGCCGGTTCTACGACCCGGCGTTCAACCCGAAGGAGATGAAGTTCCCCGACTTCAAAGTCGCCACCCGCAACTATCATGTTGAAAACACCGCCAAGTGGCGGCTGGGTGATACGGACGACGTCATGTATGGTCAAAGGTCTGATGCCTAAGCGCGTCAAGCGCAGTGTAGGGATGAACCCCATCGCTCGGGCGGTGGCGCGGGAGAACCTACGCAAGGCGGTCACTGATCAAAAGATCCAGCTCTACCTGCTGCAAGAAGGTGCGCCATGCCGTGATGTGTTGGCGCTGATGTTAGCTCTTTTCACCGCGTTCATCACCGCTGCCGAGCGTGACAAGAACGTAGGCGCTGACGCGCGCGAGGTGCGCATCCTCAAGGGTGCTATCTCGGCGTGCGATCAGATGATAACCAATAACTCATACCGTCAGGCAAATACCACCACGCTAGACGTCGCACTTGACTGCGCCGTCGAGTTGAGCAAGCGGGTCGATCCCGTGCTGTTCAACACCGCGTGGAACGAGTTGTCTGGCGGTGTGATGTGAGTTGGGCTTACATTTATCGCCTGCTCGGGCCGGGGTTGCACTGGAGCAAGTCTCAAGCGCATTTCCGCGAGGCTGTTCGCCGGGCAGAAGCCGACGGCCAGCAGGACGCCGCCGAGCACATACGTATCATCTGGCGTATGCGCAACGAGGTGATGATGGAGAGAATGCAGTCCGAAGAAAAAGACCCCGGCTCAAGGCCGGGGTAACATGGCAACTGCTAAGAAGCAGCCAAGAAGAAACTCTACTGACCGCCCTGCCGAGCGCGCCGTTCGGCTTCAATCTCTGCGGCAATGTCAGCTTCGATACTCGGGCCTGCTGACGCCGGGGCAGTCATCGCGGGGCCGGGAACATTCCTAGGCCGGGCAGGAGCGGCGGTGTTGGGCTGGGCGCGCTGAAGTTCAGCAGCGATGTCAGCCTCAATACTCGGGCCGCTCATGTCGGCGGGCTGGTCGATGGTCAGATTCAGACCTTCGCCTTCTGGCCCCGGAGGAGCCGGTTGACCCGAAATCACAGTACCCATTATAGCGCCGGTCTCGCCGCGTGACAGGTTCGCTGCCGAGCGGGCCGACTTGACGCTGTAGTCTTCCAGCAACTTAACCGCCGCAGCGACTTCTGCCGGTTCGCTTGACATGAGCATGGTAGCGACCTTGTCAGCTACGTCGTCAGTCATAGTTGCGCTGCGAGCAACGCGGGCTGCGAGGTTAGTCAGCGAACCGCCGAAGCCGCCGGTGATTGCGTCACCCACGACCTGACCGACAGCTGGGCCTTCCTCAAACCGCTCACGGGCCTGCGTACGACGCCCGGTAGCCGCCCCGCCGAGGATTCGGTTGGACTGCTGAAACAACTGGGCCTCACGCTCAAGAGCCGACTTGAACAAGTTGAACTGCGCCGGACTGTCAAACAACGGCTGCAGCTTTGCTGCCATTTCAGGCGAACCGATAACGCGCTGGGCGGCGTTGATGTTGCCTGACGGATTCATGATCGTGCTGTAGATATCACGCACCACGCCGGTCTTGAACGCATCTTTCTCAGCCTGACTCATACCGGCGATCATCTTCATGACCTCCTCATGATCCAGTTTGCGGAAGTCGTTCATACCGGTGCGCATCGCATCAAGCACTTCCATGTCACCCGCATATTCGGCTCGGGCAGCGCGGTAAGGTGAAACGCCGGTGCGGGGATCGGTGGTGGCTTCGTCAATCGCGTTAACGAACACACGGCGGAGATCTTTGAGCGAGTTGGCCTCAGCCGTGCTCATACCCTCACCTTTGAACCCGCGCTCAATAGTAGCGTCAATACCGCGCTTAATGTAGTCAAGAGTGCGGACGTCAGGTACGCCAACCAGCCGAGCGTTGCCGTCCGGGTCTACAACGTAGATCTCTTCCAGCTTGAACTTAGCGGGGTCTTCGCCGCGCAACTTAGCAGCCAGCGCCTCGCGGTCGGCGATTTCACGCGCCCGGTCGTAGAACGACTTGAACTGGGGATCCTCAAGCGCCGCCGTGATGCGCGGATCACGCACGCTGCCGACGGCATAGGCCTCGTCATACAGCGTGTCAGCGCGACGGCGCAGGGACTCAACCAGCGCCTGTTCTTCAGCGTAGAAATCACCCGGCTGCAATGCTCCGCGAGTCTGCGCGTAAGTGCGCTCGCGAGTACCTGCGGTCTGACGACCCAGAGTCTGCTCAACGCGACGACCGCTGGGGCCGCTGCGCTGGGCAACGGTTTCAGCGAGGTCAACCAGTGCCGGATCTACGTTAGCCACCGTGGCGGGGATGCCTCGGGCACGGTCTGCGGCAACGCGGGCCTCTACCTCAGCAGGGGTGAGACCGGCTTCTTGCAGGGCGCGGTTTACCTTCTCGGTAGCGCGAGTGGTGACCGTTTCCTCAGTGGGGGCGAGGCGATCACGCAACCAGCGGCCACCGGCCCCGGCGCTGCGGATAACCACAGGAGCGCCGCCACCGACAACTGCGCCAACAGTGCCGCCGGTCACCGCGCCGCGACCGCGTTCGCCGGGTTGAGCCGAACCCGCGCCAGCCACCGCGCCAGTTCCGGTTCCGACCAACGCGCCGCGAACATACGGGTTGGTGGCGAGGCGTGATAACGCCCCGGCGGTGCGAGCCGTAGTAGCCGCCGCAGCGGGAGCCGCCGCACCTCCGGTGAACGGAGTGGCCACGTAAGTAGCGACCATAGGCAGAACACCGCCTGCGAACTCAGTGGCGGCGGAGCTAACCGGGTTGCGACGTGCGAACTCACCATACTCGCGGTTGATTTTGTCGCGTTCTTCCTCATAGGTTTTACCGCCGGGGAGTTTAGAACGCAGCCACGCTTCGGCTTCGTCACCCCAGCCCATGCCGAGGCCTTGCCCCAGCGCGGCGCGGAAGTAGTTTGCTGTGTCACCCATTATTGCTCTCCTCCTGCCGGTAACGGTTCAGTCATTCGGTATGCGCCAGACCTAAGGTCATCAATACGACGCTGTTCACGAGCGACGCGATCCTGCAGCACGCGGTAAGCGCGACGCATAATGGTCGCGCGCTCTTCGCGAGTCTTGGAGCCGATACCTTCCAGCTCAAGCAAGATTGCGCGTTCGCCTTCAGTCGGGTTGCCGCCGAAGGTCGCACGCAACTTAGCCAGACCCTGCGCGCCCAACAGGTTGTTGATGACGCGGGTGTTGACGATAGTCGGATCATTCGAGCCAGCGGCTTCAAACAAGAACTGCTGACCGCGCTCAAGCCACCCACCGGCCAAGCTGTTCGGGTTCAATCGGTACGCTTCACTAAGGTCGCGTAGCGCCTGTTGACCGCTAGACACGAGATCTTCACCTTCCTTGAGCATATTAATCTCAGTCGGCGAGAGGCGAGCAGCGGTCTGCTGACGCAACGTGAGATTAGCTTGTGCGAGAGTAAGCTGCGCCAACTGATTGTTGATACCCGCCATCTGGCGTTGAACATTGAACTCGGCGAGTTCCTGAACCTTGGCTTGATACTCCGGCGTGCCGGGGCGCAGACCCATGTCCATAGCCTGCTTGCCGGCGTCAGACTGCGGCTTACCTGAGGCGATATACTCTTTGATGAGTTCCTGAGCGATAGCGCGACGGTCTTTCATCGCCTCGGCCTCAAGAGCACGGACGGCGGCGAGGTCATCCTTGGCCGCGCCCATCTTCATCTTCTGCACCTCAAGCATCAGATCACGCTTCTTAGCAGACGACTCACGCTTACCCTTCGCATACTCGCCGAGTTCCTTACCTGCCAGTGCGAGGTTCTCGGTGAACTGTCCGGTCTTGGTCGGCGAGCCAAACGCAGCCGCGAGGCGGAAGTACATCTCGGCCTTAGACGTGCGCTCGTCTTCTGGCGAGTTCATCATCCTTTCAAGCATAGTCGTGAAAGCCGTGGTCTCAGCTTGAGCACGTTGGCGAGCAGCGGCGACTTCTTGAGCGTAACCGCCTTCCTGCGGGCCGTACTTCTCGAGCAGCATCTGCAGACCTGCGGTACGCGCATCAAGCGCCGGACGCGGGGTTTCAGCTGCGGGCGGAGTCGCTGTAGAGGTTGCCGGAGTTTCAGCTGAAGCTGCCGGGGTAGTAACCGGGGGCGGCGGTAAAGGCTCTACCGGAGCGGCCTGTTCGTTAGCTACAACAGTTAGAGGCGCAACTGGTGCAGCCCTAGCGGCAACCTCCGGAGAACTTTCTGAAGGAACCGGGAAAGTTTCTACCGGTGACTGCTGAGACTCCCAATACCGCTGCCAATCAGCTTCGGCTTCAGGAGATTCATAACCCAACGCGGTACGACCGCCGGTTTGGTAGTGAGTTTTCACCGCACCACCGACTGCGTATTTCTGAGCTAAATCGTGAACTTTTCCACCATGAGAGTAGAGAGCTATGTTATCATTGTAGAAATCACGACCGTTATTACCCCCATAATAAATCGGGGTGCCCGACTCATCGTAATAAAACGGCGTAGTCTGGTCAAGATTGATTGTAGTTCCTCCCGTAGTCCCGCCGGTCGTACCGCCGGTCGTACCGCCGGTGGTTCCTAAGATGGTAGGACCGGTAGGGGTCGTCGGGATCGTCACGGTGGGTCTGCCGTTAGGAAACGCCGCAGCCTCCATCAACTGGTTGATGTTTTGAGGCGTGGCTGCGCCAGTTGAAAGCTGGTTCATCCAGTAGTTGTAACCGGGGTAATCGATAGCGTTGTCGCCTGTGAACCCGGTTCGACCGATATTAGCGTAACCTTGAATGACAGGGTTTACGTACTGCGGGTAAGCCCGGTTCAACAGCTGCGCCCAGTCCGCGTCAGGTAGCTTGCCAAAGTTCTTCTCTGCCCCGGCACGGATATCCGCATCGGTGTAGCCGATACCGCGCTGGTTCAAATAGAAATCTGCTTTCTCTTGCGCGGTTTTGTTTCCGAGAGACAAAGGCGCGACACCATAATACGGCCCTTGTACAGTGTCAGTCCACTGCGGTGTGCCGTAGCGCGTGCCGGTGCCCAGAGCGTTACGAATGTCGTAATCGTTTACGCCATATTTCTGTTTGACGTCTGCTAGCTCGTCAGGTGTTGCGTTAGGGTTGGCCGCAAACCAGTTACGGATGTTCTGATTCGCGCGCTCTTGCCCGATGCCGAAACCGCTCTGCGAGGCAGGCACAGGTGTTCCGTCCTCATTCATAGGCGCGGTACCGTATCCCAACGCATGTTTCTGCATCGGAGAGAATGTGGTAATCGCAGGTACATTCGCACCCGTGGTGCTGAACTGCGCCTGATTGTACATGTTCGTACCGGCTAACCGGTCTTGATAAGCCTTAGTATACTGGTCGTAAGACTTAGTGTCAAGCTGGTATTTGCGCAGCTTCTCATCAAACGCGGCTTTGTCAGTATTGTACTTTTCGAGCGCGGTGTTGTACGCAGCGAGATCTTTGTCGTATTGTGTACGTTGCGCTCGCGTCGCATTTTCAGGTAGCGTGGGAGCAGCACCCGGAGCCGTCGGCGCAGGGCCGGGAGCCGAGACACCAGCGTACCCGGCCATGGTCGGGGTGGCAACCCCGTACTGCTTCATCAGTTGGTTCAGTTGGTATCCCATGACGGCTCCTTAACCTAGGCTGCTCAGACCCTTGTAGGTGTACAAACCGGTAGCCAGCTGAGAAAGCGGCGACGGTGAGTAAGTGGCACCTGTCGTGGTCGAGGATTGTGTTTGAGTCTGCGGCGTGATGGGGGCGAGGCCGCGAATCTGCGTGCTGAGCCAGTCCATCTGTTGGCGCGGGTAAAGCTGTTCGGCTTGGAACTCAGCGCGAGCAGCATCTAGCTGCCGCTGTTGCTGCGCCTGTTGAGCAGCGCCAGCGGTTTCAAGCGCCGCGACGTCTGCCGCCCGCATACCTTGCTCTTGCTGCGCCATAGCCGCCATGCTCTGCAGCGCCGACATTTGACGAGCGTAATCTTGCGCTTGTGCGGCCTGAGCCGCTTGAGCGGCTTGCAACCCAAATTGCTGCTGCGCTTGACCGGCAGACGTCTGAGCCTGACCGAGCGCCGCGAGATTCTGCATCTGCTGACCGGTAAGCTGCCCGCTAGTCTGGCCGAGGTTAGCGAGGTTCTGCATCTGCTGACTAGTGAGCTGGCCGGTGGTCTGACCGAGGTTAGCGAGCATCTGCGCCTGTTGACCTGTGAGTTGACCTGCGGTTTGAGCGAGATTTCCGTACTGTGCGCCGCCGGAAAGTATGCGAGACAAGTCGGCCCCGCTGATGCTGCCAACGGTGCCCGCCAGCTGCGCTTGACGAGCGAGGTCAGCTTGGGCAGCGCCCAGCGCCTGACCGTAACCCTGCTGCGCGGCCTGAGCCTGAGCATTGAGGATCGCTTCTTGAGTGTCACGCACAGCACGCGAGCCGAACTCACCCATGCGGCTAGACCCAAACTGACCGGCTTTGATGAACGCATCAGACACGCCGGGCAGGACATTCTCAGTCAGGTTACGAGCGCCCTGCTTAGCGATGACATCAAGCACTCCGGTTTGGTATGGCGACATGTATTCGCCGACACGTGAGGCGGCGCTCTGGGCCGACGCGCGCAGGTAAGGATCAGCGGCGGTCAGCGCCCGCTCAGCGAGAGACTGCGCCGTAGTTTGACCCGCTTGAGACATGTACGGCTGAGCCGCACCAACGATGTCTTGAGACGCCGCGCGGCTCAAGTAGGGTTGCGCCGCACCAACGGCGTCCATCTGACCGGCGCGGCTCAGGTAAGGTTGAGCGGCCCCCACGACGTCCATACCAGCGGCGCGACCGAACAACGCTTGACCTGCGTCAAGATTCTTGCCCACGAGGTCTTGGCGCAAGTATTGACCTTGCTCCTGACGCAACTGATCGGCAGTACCTTTGGTGCTGAAGCCCTCCATACCGGTTTGGGCTTTGCTCATCGCCGGTGCCCAGGAACCTTGGTTGGCTACGACGTTGGCGTACGCCTGCTGCTGTAGCGGAGACAACTCGGCCACAGTCGGCAGGTCGTAGCTCTGATACGGCGCGTTGGCGATGTTCTGCGCAACTTGAATCTGATTGTAGATCGCATCTTGCATCCACTTCGGCGTTTCCGAAGAAGACGTAGCATACGAAGTGGCGGTCTGCGGAGACCCTTGGAATAAGCTACCCATTATGCGACCCCTTTGATGTAGGAGAGCGGAGACTTGGCGTTCGGGCTAAATTTACCTTTAGCCATCGCCTTACCTTTGTGTGAGCGGATCTGTTTGCGCATTTGATCGAGGCGCTGAGCACCGGCTTTACTAGAGCCGTCGCCGAGCATCGCGACCGTTTCCGCATCCATCACGTATTCTCCGTCTGACAGTTTTGCGTCAATCTCATCCGACCGCCCGGTGCCCGCACCGCGAGCGAACCGCGCCACTGCGCTCAACGCGCCGCCTTGCGCCATTCCTGGCGGAGGTGCGGTCGCGGGGACGACTTGACTTTCAACATTATACGCGCCACCGGAAATCTGCGGCCAATAACGCGCCATGTATTGACTAAGGCTCAGGTTGTTGGCAGCGGCGTCGCGCTGTAGTTTAGTCCAGTCCCAGGTGATGCTCGGGCGATTGAAGTACTCTTGTTGCTCAGGAGAGAGCGACGCTACGGCCTCTTGAACCGCTGGCGGGGCTGAAGTCAAAGCCTGCAGAGCGGTAGCGCCGAGCGCCAACTTGCCGAGGGTGCCCATACCGCTCGAAGACTGCGCACCAGCCTGACCCTGCTGCCCGGTAGTGGTGGCAGGAATGCCGGTGTTGCCGGTAAGTCTGTCCCACAATCCAGGTTGTTTAACCGTCCATTCCACGGTGCCGGTTTGCGGGTTGACTTGATAACTGCCCGGTTGCGGCACGAGTTCAATTTTACCGGTCGTCGTGTTCAGCTGATAAACGCCGGGGCGACCATCAATACCGACGCCGGTAGAGCCGGGGGCCGGGGCCATCGTGCCGTCAGGCAGGCGTACCGTCTGAGCCGCGCCCTCAGCGCCGGGTTGCTGAGTTTGCTGCCCGCCTTGCATGTTGTCAACGACTGCGTCCGACGGCCTGACTGCTGGGCCTTTATAAGTGAGGCCAGTGGCGAGACCTGACAGACCGCCGCTGATTGCTGCGGTTTTGGGATCATAGCCCGCCGTGAGCGCCTGACCGAACGTGCGGCCTGCGGCGCTGACACCCTGCTGAAACGCGGTCGGCCCTGCGGCCCCGCCAGCCAGTTCACCGACCGCACCACCCAGCACACCCTGACCAGCGCCCCTCAAGAACCCTTGACCAGTCGCCGCGCCAGCCGCGCCACCGACGAGACCGCTACCGAGGATAGCCTGCCCGGTTTGACCGAGACCAAGGCCGAGCGCGCTGTTGGCAGCACCGCCGACTGCCTGCCCGAGACCGCCGCCCAAGCCGCCCATCAGCGCACCTTGCAGCACGTTGCCGCCGGTCAACGCAGACGAAGCGCCGCCGATGATAGCGCCGCCGAGGATACTTGCGCCAACACCCGAAGCGCCGAGCGCCCCGCCGATAGCTGCGCCGAGGCCAGGAACGAAAATGGCAGCGGCGATAGGCAGCACTGCGCCAAGAATTTTCTTGAGACCCTTATACTCGCGCAGACCTGTGTTCGGGTTGATCGTACCCTGCCCACCCATACGACGCAGCATCTCAGCCTCGCGCCGGTTGACGTGCACGAGTTCCGTATCACCACCTTGACCACCAGTCTGCAAGCGACGAGCCGCGTAGGTCAAACCCCCGCGCGCCATCTTCTGCGTCGTGCGTTCTTGAAGGCCATAAAGGGCGACCAACATCGAGACGATGAACGCTTGGTCGTACTGCGGGGGCACCATACCTTCGTCAATGATGCCGTCGCGGATAGCCGCCTCAACAACTTCCTCGTATTTGTCAGGGTTCTGCAGCACGTACTCGAGCAGCGCAATCGCCTCGTCCAGGTCTTCCGGAACGATAGGCGTCGCACCGAGTTGCGCCTCGATAGCGTCGATACCCTTGGCAAACGAGGGATCGCTCGCGGCCATTTCCAATATTGCGTCTTTGATCATTTTTACCCTCTGCGCCAAGCGTGTGAATGGTAGTCTTCAGCCAAGAAGCCGTAAATGTGCAAGTCGTCATCGGCAAACGCTTTACGCATCACCCCCTCCAACTTGAACCCGAAATGCTCATTGATTCGTTTGGCCTTCTCATTTTTACCGCGCAGCAACCCGGTCACCCGAGCGACGTGCAGCTGATCAAACAAGAAACCGAACACACCGTTAAACATTTCAATCGTGCCTCGCGGCCTTACCTTTCTAGTGTCGATCGCGATACTGAGGTCAACATTACGCGCCGTAAAGTTGGTCATCACTACCACGCATACAAACTCATCATTTTCATCCACTGCCGCCATCGCTCGGAAGAACTCCGGCGCAGTGTCTAACTCTAACATCTCCCGTGCCCAAACCTCTGCGTCATCTTCGCGCCCAAAGCCGATGAACCGCATCAGTCCAGCACCTGACAAAACCGTTCAGCCCACTCCCGCCAGTTATCATAGTTGTAGGGAACAGGAAAGTTCTCGCGCAACGTCATGTTGTTCAAGAACTGCATTGCCCAATTCTGCCACTGATCTTCAACGTCAAGCCGTCCGAACGCGCCGTACGGATCAAGGTCAAGCGCAATCTGGTCAGCCCAGTCGCGCAGAGACATACCGGTAGGTAGCGTAACGCGGAGGCTCATCCCAGCACCGTCCTGTCTCCGGTCGAAATGTGACCGATGATCTGACCCATCTGGTAGTCACCGTAGACCGCATTACTTTCAAACCGGGCGCGTAGTTCGCGGCGCTGCTCTTTGAGCATGACGATCTGCTGTTGCGGTTCGGTAACGTCTTCAGGGTCAACAAACGTGAAGATGCTGCTATACACCTCTGGCGCGCGAGCGTTAGCGCGGCCCGTAATTTGAACCGTCATCGGGCCGTTTTGCACGAAGTCTGGTTCAATGCGAGTGATTCGCACATACTCGTTCTTACCCTGAGTCAGAGACGACAAGTCTGCAGTCTCAAAGTAAGAACGGATCGGATTGATGTTCGGGCCGTCAATTTCATCAACACCCTGCTCATGAACCCAGACGCGATAGTCGCTACCGGAACCCTGAACGCCGGTTAAGATGGGCGCGGCAAATGAGTTGTTGAACGAACCTGCTGAACGTCCGAGGTTGGGCAGTTCGGTGTCATACCATGTATTCTCACGCACATTGTAAATCACGGCGTGCGTGCACTCAGTGGCGTCACCTCTAGGATAGCACCACCAGACCTCGCCGTAACGCGGCACCTTAAACGCAAACACTTTTGTGCGCTCGCGTTTGTTGATGCCGTCAAAGAAGTAGTTCAGATTCATTTGGTTCGGCACTTCGCGCACCACACCGTTGAACATCATGAACCGGTCTGTACCGCACCAGAAAAACACGCCGTCATAGTCAACGACGCAGTTCTCAGAGATGATTGAAGTGTCGGTGGCTACGATGTCAAACTGAAACACAGTAGCGCCGCCCGTGAACGTAGCGCGGATGACCGCGTCATACGCCCAGAAGATACCAGCAGGGGCGCTGCCTGAACCGGCGCGCAAGGGTAAACCCTTGATGATCTTCTGACCCCAAACGCGGGCCAATCCTGCGCCTGCGCCAAAGTCGGTCAGGTTGGTCGGCTCACCGGGCACAGACCAACCGATGATGCCGTCGGTGCCGTAGTAGAACATGTACGGGTGAAGCGAGACGATACCACCGGTGGCGTTAGCGTCCGGAGGCAGCTTGACCGACTTGAGCAGCCCGGTGCCCAACACCTCACCAAAGAAGATCTGCCCGCCTAGGTCGTTACAGATGCAATCCATGTTAGGCGCAACATGCGCCATCAGATAATTCTGGTTCGTGGACGAATCATACTGGTAGTCAAACATCCACAAGTTGTACGGGTCGCTGATGAGCGCATCAGAGCCGCCGGTCATGTTAGTGGTCGTAGCCGTTATCGTTGTCACATCAACAACGATAGTGCCGTTAGAGGCTGAACCGTTCGCCGTCGCGGTGATGTTTATCGTGGCACCAACAGCAACCGCCGTATAGTTCGGGCTAGACGTGTGCGCAGTGATGTTAGCAGCCACGGCGGTTGCAGTAGCTGCGAGACTGACCGTGAATGCCACCGGCGCGGACATGATTGAGACACCGTCAACCGTGATATCATCAACCGAGCCAGCAGCGCCGCTGGTGAGCGTGACGGAGCCGGTAGCGGCAGCTGCTACCGGAGTTCGGGACGTGACAATAGAGCTATTAGCGGTGCTGTCAATAGTGAATCGTTCAAGGGTGCTGCTACCGCCGGAGTGGCAGTAGATATAGTTCATCTGCGTGAAATTAGAGAAGCCCCGGCTGATTTCAGTCAGGTACTTCTGTGTTGCTTTGTAACCACCCATCTTACGCGGCAACGCGCGCTGCCACCGCACCCACTGTCCGTCGGTGTAGTTGTTACCCTCAAATTTGGTTCCGTCCCGTTTGATGCCAGGATCAGACTTGAGGACGATGGTGGTGTCAGGCATCAGAAACTCCCGCCGTCAACAACGCCTGCAGGCAAAGCACCCAACGCAGCGTAAGCCGCCGCGCCGTCTACGGCGGTGAACACGCCGATACCGACCGAAGTACCGCCCAAGTTGATCAGCGCCGCGCCTGCCGTTGTCGCTCCGGTACCACCCTGAGAGACGTCTAGAGGGATAGAGATGCCTGCCGTGTCAGCGTCCAACACGTCGGTGCCGTCAGAGTAAAGAATTGCTCTCTGCCCGGTGTTTACGCTAACACCAAGACCCGCCGGGGTTTTGATCGTCAGTGTGTATGGGCCAGTAGTCTGGTTGTCAACCCAGTACTGCTGAACCGTGGCCGGAACAATGATGTAACGATTGCCGGTCAAAAGTCCGGAGAAGCGATACGCCACTCGGTTGAGTTCGGTTCCGGTGAGGACGTAGTTGCCAGTGCCGGACACGTCGATGACGGTGTAGTCAAATGCGAAAGTGGCCGACTGACCGAAACCGATAGTGTAGAAATCACTGCCGTCACAGGCGATGATGGCAGACTCACCGGGTTGAAAACTCAGGAACGGGTCGCCGTTGATCAGCGTTGTACCTGGAGCATCAGCTGAAATCGCCCCGCTACCTGAATTGCGCAGGTAGATAAACCAGTTATTAGCTACGACTGAAGGCGCGGGCAACGTGAGCGTACCCGCAGCGCCCGTCCAGTTGAACATCTTAGCACGGTCGGCTAGCGTCGTTGTGTAATTCGAGTTAAACGACGTCACAGGCACCGACTGGCTGAGCAATGCGCCTACGGCGACGATACCCGTGCCCGCTAGTGCCGAGGCGTTGGCGATTGAAGTCGTTGCGCCGTACTGAAGCGATTGCCAACTACCTTCGGCAGTAGAGTTGTTGGTCAAGTAGACCTGCCACAACGTGCCCGCCGCGACCGTAACCACCTGTACTCCCGCTGCGTTGCGAACCGTGAAGGTCTGCGAGCCTCGGTTGTTGAACAGTATCGTGTTACCGGTGCCAGTCTTATCGGCATCGGGCAGGAATATACTCAGGCCGGCAGTGGACGGGGTAACGTCCATGATCCGGGTGGCAAGGTTCAAGTTGGTGGAGGTTTCCTCCGGCCAGCTGAGAGTGATGTCCGTCGTCAGCGCAACGGAGCTATAGCTAATCTCGCTAGGGTAAATGTTCGCGCCGCCGAACACATCGGTGTAGATAGGCATTACGCTTCGCTCCTATTTGCTGAACGATCCATGATGCGCTTGAGGTCTTCCCCGGCTAGAGCCTGCGCAGCGCGATCGTACATGGCTTGCCACAATTGAACACGCTCATCGCTCTTGAGGAACGGTGTGGCTTCGAGCAGCGTCGCGTAAAGCAACAAGTCGGGCGCGTATTCAGTGAGCCAATTAGTTTGAAAATCTTCACCCAGGAACCGAGGCTGCTCGTAATAGAGAATCTCAAGTGTCTGAGCCGTGGCGGGGGTCGGCGTGATGAGCCAATGCTGATAGTCATAATCAGCGTAGAACTGCGGCGCGCCGGTTTCGGCCTCATCAGGCCAGTAGCTGCGGCAGTACTCGTAAGAACGAGCGTAAATAGGCGAACCGTCAACAGTCATGCTGACCGTGTCGCGCCAGCGGTCAGGTTTCAAGTAGACTGCCACTCCAACCTGCAGCGGTGTCTGCACTGCGCGGATGAAACCTTCAATCTTGAGTTCGCGCGCGATCCGGCGCTCGCCCAACGTGATCAGGCGAGGTAGCTGCTCGTAGACGATCTGGTCGCTCTCAGCGGTAAAACCGCGTTCGAGGTAGCGACGCACATCCGTCAACAAGCTGTCATAAGTCATGCTGTATGCCATGCGGACTCCGGAGTTGATTTCCGCAGCTGTTGCAGCATGCGCCTGTGTGATGAATTATAGCCTTGAAAGCGGAGCAAGGCAAGCCTGTTACAAATACGCACATTCGGCCTTTCGCCGACGTACCAAACCGGGCAGAACTTTACCCCCGCCGCGCACCCACTTCATGAGTTCAGCCTGCGCTCCGTCCCAGTCTTGTTCATCAATCCTGCGACGCAACGTGCTGCCGCGATAGCGCGCAACACCTAGGTTGTACGCAAAGTCTCCCATCGCGCCTAGCACTTGCGGGTTGGTGATGAGGCGCGGGGATGCTTTGAGCACCCCCGCTATGTAGTTGTGACGCAGTTCGTGCACGAGCCATTCTTCGGCGGTCTCTTTTGTGATCGGCGGATGATCCATCGTCACTTTAGAGCCGTCGGGTTTGAACACCGTGCCGTACCCTATCGTCGGATACCCCGCCGGGCAGATATACGGCTTGAGCCGCAACCCTTCAAACGGGCGGCAGAGCGCAGCGGCGACCTCAACAGCCTCACTTACTGGACCGCTCATAGACCCTACCCACGAACCAGAAGCTGATGATCATGTTGAAGACAGCCAAATCGTCGCTACCCCACATGGTGACGAGAACGTCTTTCCAGTCTCCGTTCTGCTCCATTGCGATCATGAACGCGGCGACTTTAACGGCGGCGTAAAGCACTAGAAACGCATACGTCACAGTTGGGCGCACGAGCGCGGAAATGGCAGAAACGAACTTACCCGCAGCCTGAGCGGTGCGGCTTTGTTCCTTAAACGCTTCCGCCATCGTGTCCATTTCAGCCATCGTCATAGTGGCCTCCACTTGACGCATGGCTATTTCGCCACGAATCTTAGCGAACTCCATCTCTGCCTCAATCATTTTTAGTTCATGGGCGCGTTCGTTCTTCTTGTCAAAGATCTTGAAGACTTCAGGCGCGAGGCGTAGCACGCCGCCGAAGACCCCACCGAGTAGTGTTTCAAACATGTCGGTTACTCCTTCTTAGCTGTTACCGTATCGTTACCTTTAGTGACGGTTACTTTGTCGCCGACTACGTCCACGCGCATCGGCTGTTCAGGTTTGTCAAGTTTGTCCAGCTTGTCAATCAGCTGACGCATAATCTCGAACTCCGGCTTCTCCTGCTTGGGGGAAGCCCCAGCGATACCTGAGATCATAGCTATGAGCGCGGTCAGCGCCGCACTCACCAACCCGATAACGGCTGCAATCTTAGACTCTTCAAGCACTACGGAAGCCCCTACGCCAACCACGATGATGACGGTGATATAAAGCAGCCCGTGCTTGCCAATCGCCTTACCAGCGACGTCTTTTGCCGTGCTCTGGGCCTCAAGCCGATTGAGTTCGGCTTGGGCCTGCGCTTTGAACACCGCCAACTCGTGTTTGTCCATTAGAGGTTTCCTGTGTTAGTTGATGGGAAAGAACGAGAAGTTCCCGGCCAGATGATACGAACGGCTCCGACCGCGCCGTTAGCGCCGGGATTAGCGCTACCGTTAGCGTATGTACCACCGCCACCGCCGCCGTAAGCGCCGCCCGGACCTCCTGGACCTCCATAGCTACTGCTACCCGCAGTTCCGCTACTTCCTCCACTACCGCCGCCGCCACCGGCTCTGCTTCCAGGAGACCCAACCGTGCCGTTAGAGCCTTGACCTAACAAGCCCACGCCGCCGCCCCCGCCGCAACCGTAATTACCGCCTTGGAGTTCGCCGCCACCGCCGCCACCGCCATTACCGGTTCCGGCGTTTCCTCCAAAAGCGCTAATACCAGCGCCGTAACCGCCGGTACCTGAATAACCAGCCGCGCCTCCGCCGCCAGCGTATCCGTTACTACCCTGCCCGTTTCTACCGGCAGAACCACCGGTTCCTCCGCCATCACCGGCGTAACCGCCGCCGACATTGTAGGCCAAACCTGAAGAGTTCATGTCAGCCCCGTAGCCCCCAAACCCTGCTACAGTACTGTTGTTTACAAAGTAAGACTCCCCGCCACGAGCAGCGTGATCTGTGCCCCCAGCCCCTACGACAACAGTGTAACTATTACCCGGAGTTACGCTGTAATTATTTTTGTAACCCAGACCACCACCAGAACCGCCGCCGCAATAATAGCTGTTGTTACCGCCGCGACCACCCCCGCCGACCGCTACAACAGAAACTGAAGTGACGCCTGTCGGAGCAACCCAGCTGTAACTACCAGCCGTGGTGTAGGCCTGCTGCCCTTGCACCGGAGTAGTGACGCTGTTAGAGGCAGAACTGCTCGCGCTGTTGCCGGCAGCGTTGGTCGCGTAGACTGTAAACGTATATGATGTTCCAGACGTCAGGCCGTTCACAGTAATAGTTCCGGAACCAGAAGTAGAAAGCGTCCCAGTCAGACCACCGGGAGAAGAAACTGCCGTGTACGACGTAATCGGAGTTCCGCCATCGCTAGCAGACGCGGTATAAGAAACCGTAGCCGAAGTGGCTCCCGTAGCCGTAGCAGTTCCGATAGTCGGGGCTGAAGGAACGCTCCAGGTTGTGATACTACTGCTTGCCGCGCTGCTCGGGCCGGTGCCCGCGCCGTTAGTAGCGGTAACTGTAAATGTATAAGATGTGCCTCCGCTTAAACCCGATACGGTAATTGGAGAAGACGCACCAGTAGCCGTGACCCCGCCGGGGTTAGAAGTCACGGTATATTGTGTAATCGCTGAACTTCCGACGTCTGCAGGTGGTGTAAACGCGACCGAAACTGCTCCAGCTGACACATTAGAAACTGCGCCGATTGTGGGTGCAGCCGGAACATTAGGCCATAGGTTTTGTTTACGGTAACCGGCCTGCTGGCTTAGCGTCCAAAATCCCGGCGCAGTGCTACCGTTAGGAGTTGGCGGAGACTTGCTGATCCACCCGCCGGGGTACTGTTCACTCATGTTTAAGCCTCCGGCACAATTTCAATCCAGGACAAAGAAGGTTCGTCCCAAACATACACTTTACCGTCTTGAGGGTAAGGAACCGGCGGTAAAAACGAACACGTGGGCGCGTCAAATGACCAAGACTTAGGAGTAACTTCACTCGCAGCCCATTGAGCTTTAACCGCGTTTTGCTTAGCTTCGATTTCAGCAGCGGTCATTTCGTCGTGATACCACACGTCGCGATACACACCGTCCGCGCCGCGCTCATACTGCACGCGTTGATTTTTCTGGTACGGCCCTAGAACGGGAGGTTCAAAGCGTTCAAACCTAGCAAATTCAGGCGGTAAGTTATTAACGTCAACATCCGGAAAAGCCTCACGGAAGTTGTCACCGAAAATAGGGTGTTCGAACGGTTGGCCGTTTTTGATGCGAATGAAAAGTTCCATGGTTTTCTCCTTGATTTACAGATCGCCGGTATTAGTTGAAGGGAAGCTGCGAGTTGTTCCAGGCCAAATTATACGCACGGCCCCGGCAGCACCAGCGCCTTGCGGGTTACCACTACCACCACCGTAGTTACCACCACCGCCGCCACCATAAGCGCCTCCGATACCACCCACATCATAACCATAAGACTTCCCGCTCGTCCCAGTAGCGCCGCCTGAGCCGCCACCGCCACCATTAGTACTACTTGAACCTGAAGACCCAGCAGCGCCGTTAGAACCTTGTCCTAATATACCTACTCCACCACCGCCACCGGAGCCTTGGTTACCAGACCAAATAGAACCGCCTCCGCCTCCACCGCCTGCGCCAGCTTGTGGCACTTGGCTATACAGGTTGAGACCGCCGCCTGCGCCACCATCGCCAGCGTAGCCGCCTGCGCCGCTCCCGCCCGCATAACCGTTAGAACCCTGACCGTTTTTACCGGCGATACCACCATTACCGCCGCCATCTCCGGTATAGTTTCCACCGCGATTGTAAGGGTTACCCAAACCGTCATTTACCGCTGGGCCTAAACCGCCGCCCCCTTTAACCGTAGCCGTGGAAACAAAATAAGAGTCTCCGCCGCTGTTTGAATCACTCGTACCTGCGGCTCCGACGACAACGGTATAACTGTTTCCAGGGGTAACCGGGATATTGTTTTTGTAACCGAGACCGCCGCCCGAACCGCCGCCGTTGTAATAACCCTGCTGCCCGCCTCTACCGCCGCCACCCACGGCAACCACTGAAACAGAAGTTATAGAAGTGGGCGCAACCCAACTGTATGTACCTGCAGTAGTGTAGGCCTGCTGACCGGCCAGAGACGCAGTTACACTGTTGCTAGCCGCTGAAGGAGCACTCGTTCCGGAAGCGTTTGTCGCTGTCACTGTAAACGTGTACGATGTTCCGGGTGTCAAACCCGTGATAGTTATAGGTGAAGATGACCCGGTCGCCGTGATACCACCGGGGTTAGAAGTCACCGTATAAGTTAACGTAGTCGGATAACCTGAATCAGCCGGAGGTGTGAATGTGATAGTTGCATTTGCTGAATTTCCAGCCGTAGCCGTACCGATTGTCGGCGCACCCGGCGTCGCTGGCCAAAGGTTAGTCCCGCGAGCCTGCATCTGCTGGCGCGAGGTCCACATTCCATTGAAATTAGGCATTAAAGATCTCCCGTGTTAGTGCTCGGGAACTGGCGAGTAGTTCCAGGCCAAATAATACGGACTGCGCCACCAGCGCCAGCGCGGTAGGCGTTAGCCGCACCGCCTCCAAATTGACCTCCGCTCGCGGTTGTTGACGTTCCACCACCCACGTCCTGCCCATAACCTGCAAAAGCGTTTGAACCCGCTCCGCCGCCTGAACCCCCACCACCTTCTTGACCAGGATAAGGGTCGCTAGTGCTAACTCGACCGACACCAGCGGTTCCATTAGCGCCTTGTCCGAGAATACCAACACCACCACCGCCACCACCGTAGCCGTAACCTGTGTTAGTCGGGTCAGCACCGCCACCACCCCCGCCGCCTCCACCACCGGAACCAGCCGTGCCTGCGTTGCCGTAGGTTTCACCGCTAGAGCCACCATTGCCGCCGTTGCCGGAGTAACCCCCTGCGCCGCCTCCACCAGCCATGTTCCAGTAAGAAGAACGACCTGCACCCGTGCCGCCGTTGCCGCCGTTGCCGCCGCCGTCGAAAACCCCAGATCGAGTTCCGCCGCTACCTCCGGCTCCACCGTATCCAGGTCCCGCGTTCGTGTATCCGCCGCCACCGCCGCCAGCAGTCATAGTTCCAAACCCGGCAGTGAATGAAGAAGAGCCGCCGGTAGTCCCGTAACCCGCGCCGGTTCCGTCAGTTCTAGTGGGTCCTCCTGCTCCGACAACAACGGTGTATGAATTTCCGGGAACCACCGTGATATTGTTCTTATAAGCTAAAGATCCGCCCGCACCACCACCACCGTAAGCGCCAGCGCCGCCCCCACCACCGACCGCTACTACGCTGACAGATGTAATACCGGTGGGAGCTACCCATGAATACGTACCGGCAGTTGTGTACGCTTGCTGCCCAGCGTTAGTCGGACTGAACGAACTTGAGTTAGCGCTGAAGGGGCCAGCGCCAAAAGCGTTGATCGCAGCGACCCTCGCCGTGTAATTGTTACCGTTAGTCAAACCCGTAACTACGATAGGCGAAGATGCTCCGGTATTGGTAAACACCGCGCCGGAAGACGAGTCGGTGACAACAACCTGGTAAGACGTGATCGCACCGCCGCCGACGTCAGTCGGAGCGGTGAAAGCCACGGACACCTGAGCGTTACCCGCCGTCGCCGCACCAATAGTGGGGGCGCTCGGGGTCTTGAGCGGAAAATACGAAGCCGTCAGAATACCGGCCTGATAGCGCATCGACATAACGTCGCCCTCCTTCTATCAGGTCAGTGCTTCGTAGCTGGCGGTGAGTTCAATAGCGTTAGCAGTGCCCACAGTGACAACGACAGACTGCGTTTCACCCACGTAGATCGCGGTCGTTTTGTCGACGATGATCAGTGAGGAGTTGGCAGGGACGCTGATCTGGAAAGCGATACGATACGCAGTGCCACCGCCGCCGGTCGCGCTGTTGATTGACACCGTCACCGCCACAGCCGAACCGGTCACGTTGGAGGCCACGATATTGTTGACCTTATTGACCGTGTTGACTGCCGGGGTGAGCGCCGTCCAAGTGGTAGCCCCAGTCGTACTCGGAATGAGATACGACGTGTTGCCGTAGATTGACGTTACGTTAACGATATTCGGGTTGGCCATTTCGCTAGCTCCTTAGAATCCAAAAATCATGGCCATGGCGATGGCCTTTCCGGTTGAAACGCCCGCCGATCCGAAAGACAAGTTGCCGGAGCCGTCAGTGACGACCGCCTGACCACTGGTGCCGTCGGTTTCCGGGTATTTGAGGCCCGCCGGGTTGTTGATAATCCGAGTCACGGTGCCGCTCGCGTTTTCAGCGTACAGCGCCATGTCGGAGTCGTTGATATTGATTGCCAACTCGCCAGGAGTCAAGTTTCCGGCGGTCGGCGCTGCGCCCAACGTGGTTGTGCGGTACAGCTGAATGGGGGTGTATCCAGGTTGTGCCATAGTCTTTACCTCAGGTTCTCGAGTTTGTACAGGGTTTTCATATGCAACGCTGTGAGTTCATCAAGAATGTTCTCAAGCGCGGGAACACCTTTGGCCAGCTGAGCACGATTCTCATTCAGCCAAATTATATCATCATGAATGATTTTGGCAACGTCTTTTTCCTGCTCAGCCACATCACCGATGACGCCAAAGGTACCCTGATAGGCTTCAATAAAGCCGTCAAGCTGCTCAACCACGTCCTCGTAATAGTGTCCGAGGGCTTTGTGTTGAGCATAAGAGTTAGTTTTCCAGTGCTCGATGTGTGCCGCGTTGCGAGCATGGAATACTTTTTCAATCAGTTCTTTAATCATCAGAACGTGCCTCCGTCGATACCGGCCCACTCAGGCGCAGCGGCTCCTGCGCGCAGAACTTGCCCTTGCGTGCCGAGCGCGAGTGTGGTCGTAGCGGCTGCGCCGGTCTGGTAAACCAGCGAACCCGCTGCACCACCAGCCACGTTAGTCGCCGTGGTTGCTGTAGTAGCGGAAGACGCTGAGCCGACGGCGAGCGTTGACTGCGCCACCCAGCTAGGAGCCGCAGCGCCGTTCGCTTTGAGCACGTAGTCAGCGGTGCCCGCAGAAAGCATCGCGGTTGTGCCGGAGGCAGTTTGGTATGGCAGCGTACCCGCCGAGCCACCCGCCAAGTTGGTAGCCGTAGTCGCCGATGTGGCGCTTGTAGCCGTAGTGGCGCTGCCGACGGTAACGCTCGCCGGGTCAGTCCAGACCGGCGCAGTGCCGTTAGACGTGAGGATGCGGCTTGAGACGCCAATAGGCAACCGGTCAAGCGAAGTTGCGGTGTTGGCAAACACCAAATCACCCGTCGCGTAACCAGTAATACCGGTACCACCGTTGGTAACGGCCACCGGAGTGCTCAGCGCGAACTGCGTGCCGGTCAGCGTCAAACCTGTTCCGGCAGAGTAAACTTGAGAAGCTGAAACCTGCGTAAAAGTGATCGCGGTTGTACCGAAAGTGATCGTACCGACAGTGTTGCAGACGTAAGTCTCACCCGCGCCAGTATTACCGGACTGAATGAAGAACGCGTCGCCTTCGCCGAGCGCGTTAGGACTCTTCAACCCGTACGTGTTGGCGTCGGTCGCACGGGTGAGCACCCATGCCGTAGAACCGTCACCCACGGTGGTCACGGTATAGACGCCGTTCTCAAATTGGTTGGTCTGATTGTAAATCAGAATACGATCACTGACAGAAGCCACCACGCCGTCAGGTGTGAACGCACCTAGTGTGCCCGCGTTCGTCAGCGTAGCACCGACCCCGGCAGTACCGTTGTTGTAGGTCGCGTTCAGGTTACCCGTGCTGTTAGGCACCTCATATTTGACAGGGGTGTGGTACGTGATGCCGGAAGAAACCAGCGTGTCCACGTACTGTTTGGTTGCGGCTTGCAGCGCGGTAGAGGGGTCTTGCGTCAGCGTGACCGAGTCAAGCCCCGCCAGCGTCAGCGCGGTTCCCCCAAGAGAGACTGAAGTACTACCGATAGTGACTGAGCTGTTGCTCAGAGCGCCGTTGGGAATGCCCGTGAAGTTCGTGCCCGTCAGTGTCGGGGTCGTGCTGTAGCTGGGCGTAGCGCCGCCGACGAGCACACCTGAACCAGCGGCGAGCAGGGACGTCGCCCCCGCGCCGGTCTGATAAGGAATTGACCCGGCAGCGCCTCCGGCGATGTTGGTCGCGGTGCCGACGGCCAGCGTTGACTGGGCGACATTTTCCCAGCGAGAAGTCGCCGTGTTGTAAGCGATGATGTCGCCGTTGCTCAACGTGCCAAACTGCACGTTGCCGTCTGTACCGCCGAGAACAGAACCGTAAGTCGGACGCACAAACAGAATACCGGCAGACGAACTGACGTTAACGACCGCCGCGACTACCGCGATGGCGTTAGGCGTTGCCGGTTTGTTCTTAGTCAAGCCACCAGTCACGGTGGGATCATAATACAGCACTTGGCCTTGAGTCCACGCCTCAGCGCCGCCCGTGGTGTTGATGTTCTTGACTTCACCAAAGCTGGTCACAAAGATCCAGTCATTGTTGACGCCGCTCTCATCGGCTACGCCGAGAATGTAATTTGACTGGTCGGGCTGCAACCCTGTAGCCGCTGCGCCGATGAGTCCGCCCGAGGCTCCGAGCGTGCCGGCAAACATGACGACCTGCCCTTTGGTGATCGTACCTTGGCACTTCACGCGATAGAACTGCTCTTCACCCACGTGCTGAACGACCGAGCCGTTCATCTGGAAAGCGAGCGTCTGGAACTGGTCGTTATTGTCGTAGTAAACGCGACCGGTCGCATCAGTCGGCAGGGGTGAAAGCGCCGGTGCGAAGTCAACGTACTCAGCGTCTACCGTAGTGAACGTACCCGCAGCCGGAACCGTACCACCGATGACAGAACCGTCAATCGTACCGCCGTTGATGTCTGCCGTGGTCAAAACAGCGGAGTTCAGTGTGACGACGCCGGTGATGTCAGCAATACTACCCGCAGCGGTGCCATCCTTAGCCTTCAGGTTCATGACCTCAAGGTTGGTAGCGTCAACGAGCGAGGCTGTGACGTCAGTAGCGTCCACAGTAGTGAACACGCCGCTTGAAGGCGTAGTTGCTCCGATGCTAGTGCTGTTGATCGTACTACCGGTGATCGTCTTACCAGACAACGCCGAAGGGATATCGGCGTTATTCAACGAGCGGAACGACGGAGTGCCGGGAGAAGCCCCGCTAGCAGGGCCAGCTAACACCAAGTTCGGGTTCTGCGCAGCCCAGCTACCGGTCAGCGTTCCGCTAGTCGTAACCGGTGAGCCGGTGACCGTGAAGTCAGAGGGGAGCGACAGTCCGACTGAAACCACCGTACCCGTACCGGGCACCGAACCCCAAACGAGGTTAGTGCCGTTCCAGTACAAAACTGTGTTAGATACCGTGGGCGCGGGGACGAACCCGGTCGTGTCTGTAGCGGTTTGGTAGAGAAGCTGGTTCGCTGCCCCGCCGTTAATATTATCGGCTTGACCTACATCCAGCGCGTCTTGATCAGCCCAAGTGTACTGACCGATACCGCCGGAGAGCAAAACCTGCCCGGCCACACCGGCGGGGCCGACGTAGAGACCGTCCGCACCTGACCAGATGATAGCGCCCTCATTAGCTACGAGGCTGCGCGCCGTGCCGCCGTTGTCAAGACCGAGCAGCCCATTTACTTGATCGTCATCAGCCAGATCAATAGCAGGGTGTTGATGGTCAGCCCGAGCAATATTGTTGGAGACGCCAGCGGTGCCAGTCGTGTCAACAGCGAGCGGAGTCGCATTAGAAAGATTCGCATTCAGCGTGACGTTGCCCGTCAGAGCACCGCCCCCGTTAAGGCCGGTTCCGGCAATGACTTGAGTGCTCGTAGGAACCCCACCTCCGCCCGAAGCCGGAACGGTGGTCGCCGCCGTGACTCGCCCGGTAGCGTCAACAATGAACACAGGGATGTTGGTGGCGTCGCCGTAGGTGCCCGGTGTAACACCGGACGCCGCTAATTGAGTCGTACCGACGCCACCGTTCGCGATGCTCAGCGTGACGTTGCTGCTCAGCTGACCGCCGCCGGTCATACCGGTACCGGCAATCACCTGCCGCGTCACCGGAACCCCGGCCACGCTCAACAGGTCACCGACGCGGATCTGGTAGTTGTTACCTTGATAAACGATCATCATCAGCGAGTCTTCCGATGCCACCGGGGCGGTCGGAAGCTGCGTGACTCGGGTCGGTATTAGATTGCTGGGTACGTCAGACATTTATAGCTCCAAATATCCTTCACCATCTTCTGTGATGATGAACTCATTACCCTGCTCCTGAATCAAACCAGCGGGATGAGTGTTAATGGGGGTGTCCGGACGATTGAACGGCAAAACGATCTTGTCGGGCGGGCGCGGGGCCAGCCGGTAAGGATCATACTGATCGCGGTCGGCCTCGCAGACCATGAGACCCGGATAGTTAGGGTCGGGCTGCAAATCAGACAAGAACATCTTACGCGAGCAACGACCGCAAATCCCGATACCGTAAGTCGGTTGACCAGTGGGATCAAGGTAGATGGAGTTGCTCATCGTGTGTACGCCGCAATACCGGGGTTGATCTGAATCGGCGAACCGTCGTTGTCACCATCCCAAGCGCGCTGCATGCTCATCGCGGAACGCTGTTCGAGCACCGGGACGAGTTCGGCAGGGACTTGCGGCGTTTCGGCAGCGACTTTGCTAGCGAGGCCGTCAATAATGGCCTGCAGCCAACGCTGAGGCACTTCGACCTCCTGCTGAAGGTTCTCAGTGTCCATGATCTGCCGATGCCGCCAGAGCACCAACTGAGCCTGCTCAGCTGCCGAGAACGGCGCGGGCCAGAGGTAAACCACCGGCTCAGGTAGGTCGCGCTGGAAGTAGTAGTTGCTCGGACGACCGGGGAAGACTTTGTTGCTCTGGTTGACGTAGCTGTCACGGTTCAGCTGCCCGAGGGGGATCTCTTGCGGCAAATTACCGAGCGTGATGGCTTCATAGCTCAACACCGCGTTCGGGTCTTGAGTGTAAATTCTGAAGTACGGGAACGCCAGCGCGCCGCTGATGTCAGTCCAGGTGATTTCACCCGCCCCGGCTACAGCGTCGGAAGAGCCAACAGTGACCCACACCGAACCGTTAGTGCTGACTTGAAAATTCACCGGCACCGCAGCGCCTGACCACAAGATGCCGACAGTGTCAACAACGGTCTGCGTAGTGAACGAGACTTGATACAGGTTACCGGCGGTAGTAACTGCGCCGCTCAACAGTTGTAGCGTGCGGTAGTTCAGGTTCAAGACCTCAACCGTACCGGCGGGCAGCGTGACAATCGGTTGGTTCTCATACATCGGCAGTATGAGCTTTTCAATACACCAACTCGGAGTCTTGATGTTGGCCATCTCCGAGAGCATGAGGTACAGCGAGTCCAGCGCGTAGCTGTGCATCTCGGCTGTGATGGCCTGAGCAGGCAGGCGACAACGCCTGAAGGCGTGGTCAACCACCTTCAGTGCGTTAAACGTCGTGCCGCTCACATTACCAGAATAGGCCATGCTTTCTCCGTTGGGTTATCAGAGTTGGCCGCTGGTTCAGCACGCCCTCGGGTGTCTTTCAGTGAATTATAGTTCAATAATGCTGAAAGAACAAGTCACTTCTTTTTCTTGCCGGCTTCAGACATCGCAATGGCGACTGCCTGCTTACGGCTCTTGACCACGGGGCCAGTCTTGCTGCCGGAATGCAACTCACCGGCTTTGAACTCACCCATGACCTTGCCGACCTTAGCATCTTGAGCCTTGGTCATACCGCCTTTAGCCATATTCAGCTTCGGGCCGGGCAGACGCGGCGCGGTGTGCATCTTGGTCTCGCCGGGGTTTTTGTTGTTCATAACGCCCAGCTTTCCACGGTTGGGTAGCATGCCACCCTTAGCCATGGCGATCATCGGCTCGCGACGATCAGTGGGGTATTGCTTGCGGCCAGCGGCTGCGCCTTTGACCTTAGCCTCGTCGTAGCGCATTTCCTTGCGCACGCGGCTCATTTCTTCACCGGCGTCTTTGCGCTCGCTACGGGTTTCTTGTTTGATGCGCGACATTTCCTCGCGCTCATTGCGGATTGCATCTTTGGCGCGGGCTTCGCCGCCTCGGGCGTAACCTTTGACCATGGTCTTACCGGCAGACCCCGTGAACCCGCATTCGCTGGGGAACTCAAAGTCTGACACATATTTGAACGACTTGCTCATTTCTGACTCCTATCCGAGTGGTATCCTTCGATCAACCGGTCGAGCTTTGCGTCCAAGACTTCAAGCCGGGTCATCACCCGATTGATGTCAGCGTGCACCTCGACTTTGGTAACATATTCTTTCGCAACCTCTTCCCGCGTCCTGTTGAGTAAAATAGTCACTCGGTTGAGTTCAGAGGATTTCTCCTTCAGAACCCAACTGAGCAACCCGATCACCAGAGACAGAACGGTGTTCCACAGCATTATCTCCGACATGCACCCACCTCGTTAACCGTAGGTTTTGATGCATTCGAGCGTAATTGTGTAACGATCACCAGCCGCTGCGCCCACCGTAGTGAACGAGACGTCTCCCGTCTTACCAGCGCCCGCGTTGTTGGGGAACCCGCCAAACGACGAGTAATCCATCAAGTAGAACTGGTTTTCTGGAATAGTCTCGCAGAGCGCATCAGTGGTAGCGTCCCAAAGGATGTCAACCGCCATGCCCTGCGTCTGGGCCCAGATCTTGTTGATCTTGACCCCGTTGCAGGCTTGCCCCGCCGCGTTAGGATTCAGAGCAGAGACGTCAATCTTGACGACCGCCGTCTCGCCCGTACCGTCCGAGATATTGGTAAACTTGCCGATGAACAGTCGCTCACCGTCAAGAATTGTTTGTGACGTGACCGCATCAGCCATGTTGACCTCCTCTTTCTATTAAGCCGCGACAGCGCCGTTCAGCGCAACGATAGCCCAACCCAGAGCCGTGTAAATCAGCGTAGCCGATTCACCCACGCCGGTGAAAGTGATGGTCGTGAAGCCGATCTTGGTGGTAGGAGTCAAAACAGCAGAACCACCGTCCACAGTGTGAACAATGATTTTCATCTGACCCAGAGTGCCGTCAGCCAGCGTGAGGGCTTGCGCCGCGCCGGTAGTGGTGAGAGACGTAAGCATGTCGGTCAAGTTGACCGCACCCGCGCCGCTCAAAGCCTGATTAGTAGCGAAGATGTCGCCCGTGACGTTGCCGGTCACGTTGCCGGTGATGTTGCCCGTAACCGCGCCGATGAAACCGTTCTGCGACGTAACCGGGCCGGAAAAGGTAGTATTAGCCATTTTTCATTCCTCTCATGCGAGTCAAGGTGCGGCAGTCTGCATGACGTCAGCCGGGACTGTCTACCACACCGGGAAACCCCGGAAAAACCCCGCCCGGTTTGTGGCCGAGCGGGGGTTGCTTGCGCCTTAGACGCCAGCGGTACCGTAGATACCACGCGGGTCAGTCCAGCCGAACACATAACGCTCGGTGGCCTTGTAACGCATGGAGTCGGTTTCGAAGTCACCTTCCATCGACTTCTCCAGGCCGCGACGCATCAACAGCTTCAGACCTTCGGGGGCGTCGGTCTGAATCCACCAAGCGGTGGTCGAGGTGATACGCGATAGGTTGGCTTGGCCATCAGCCAGCAGACCCATCGATTTCACCGGGTTGATGTCGTTGTCAGCCGTGCCGGTACGCAGGACAGACTTGAGCAGCGTTTCAGCCTGGAAGACGTTGCTGGGGCCAGTAACGATCTTCTTAGGCGTCAGACGGATACGCTTGCCGTTGTTGTCAACAGCGTTGCGGATCTGAATGAGCAACTGCTCAAGAGAGGTCTGCGACAGAGCGGCAGGAGTGGTCAGCTGGTTGCTGAACGTACCGTTCACGATCGGGTGCGAGGTGCTCACCAGAGCCACGCCATCGCCGCCGGGGTAAGCAGCGTTGAAAGCACGGTTCAGGATGTTAGCGCCCAGCGTCTCTTTCGTCTCAATCAGCGACTGAGCCAAGTGCTTGGCGTAGGTCTGACCGATACGAATGTGATCGCCGTCCTCGACCAAGACCTTGGTCAGGCTGAACGCCAGACCGTAGACCTTGTAGAGGTAACGCTGCAGGAACAGCACGCCACCGGACTGGTAGCTAACAGCCATGCCGTCAGGCAGTTCCGGAGCAGCACCAAAGCCGTACAGGACGGGTTCTTCGTGGTAGTTGCGCGGAATGCCTTTCTGCTCGCGGAACACCATGCTCCACTCGTCGGCACGCTGGTCATAAACACCGTCGAACACTTCATTCAGGATGGGCTCGACTACTGACCGAAAGTCAGTACTACGCATTGGGGTAGCCATGATTCAAGCCCTCCTTAAATGCTATTGACAGCTGCTTTGTATGCGGCTTCGTTCAGACGAACGGTAACCTGCACATAGGCATCAGTCAAAGAGTCGTTGATGTTGTATGCAAAACCGGTGATCTGGAACTGGCCAGAAGTCGCCTGAATTGCGGTGAGGTAGGTGTTGCTCAGACCGGTTTGGGTCGAGCCACCCGGCGATGCCACAGTCCAATCGCACTCTTCGCCGACAGCGGTCTGAACCGTGGTGCCGGGCGAGGGGTTGTTGTACTGCACATCATACAGCGTCTCAGGGTCATCGTACACCCATGCCACGATTTCCGTGCCAGTGGTGCCCGAGGGCCAGAAGGGGCTGATGGTGGGTTTGCCGGTAGCGTCAAGGTACTGGCAACCGGCAAAGATACCGAGCAGCGTGATGCCGTCAGTAGTGCCGCTGCGCGTACCGTCACTGGTACCGAGCTGGATAACACCAGAGTCGGTCAACTTAACGGGGTCGCCGCTAAAAATGTTGGCCGCGTAGGTGCTAGCGATGGTGTAGGCTTTCGGGCGCATCTGGCCACTGTTGTGGTAAGACGGACGAAAACCAAAGGGTGCGCTAGTCGAAGACATAGTGGGCTCCTAATTGGTTAAATGGTTGCGTCACGAGAGGTCAAACATGGCCTCACGGTCTTGCCCAATCTCCATATTGCCTTCCCCGATCTGCAGCTTTGACTTCGATGCGCGTGCCTGCTGCTCCAAGAACTCAGCCGTGTCGGTGAGTTTCTCTTCCTCGCGCAACGGTGCGTTGTGATGCGCCTCACGCATGTACTTCTCGTAAAGAGAAATAGGCAGCTTGAACGCAAGCATCTCATTCACACCGATGAACCCCGCCCAGTCGCCGGTTTTCAGCGTGGCGTAGTCCCAGCCGGGAATGTCTTCCGGCTTCACAGGTTCATAACCCAACCGCATACGCATATGGATTGAGTCACGCGGGTTAGTGGTCGTCAGCCAGCACATGTGCCAGCCGGGAATTTTTGGCAAGTCCGGTAGAGAGGACTGGAAAAACTGCTGACGGAACATTTCAACCCGCTCGTCGTCGGAAATTTCGCGATTTTCAGTCACAGCGCGATCTTGCATCGCTCTGCTCTCGCGGCCTTCTCCAGCGGATTTCTTTAGTCGTTCGTCGGTCATGATGCTCGCTCCTTTCAGCGATTGATTGAATTATAGGGTGGAAAAATGAAAAAGGCAAGCCCCATCAGGAACGGTTCTGCCGGTCGTACTCGGCGTACCGTTTGACGTACTTGGCGCGCAGCACGGGGTCGTCCCACACGCCTGCCTCAATCAGTGCCTGCTTGCGCTCGGGAGAGACGTAGATCTCCTTGCGAGTGCTGGTGGGGGCGTGCTCACGGCCCGATCCCACCGCAGGGCCACCCCTCGGCTCACGGCGGGTCTCGCCGCGTTCCTCGGTGTTTGCGTTACGCTTGGCCTTCGGGTTAAACCGCTCAGGCAACCGGCGCGCGGCACGGCGACGCAACTCGTCCCAGTAGTCGGGCGAGCGCGGGTCGTAGCCGTCTTTGGCCAGCGACTGGTCAATGGCAATGACGATTGCGGAGTCTTCGTCGCGGCCTTGGGCGTCGTACCACGGGTTCTCGGTAATGAACTCCTGCGCATAGCGCATCGTCATGTCATCGATCTGCTGCGGCTGCGGGCGCTGCTGAGCGGCCTGTTGCTTTTGGAAGTTCAGCTGCTGAATACGCGCCAACGCTTGATCGCGGTAGCGCATTGCCTGCGTCACGTCCTCGCCGTTGCCTGCCGCGACCGCCTTAGCGATGACGCGGTCGGCCATTTCGGCCTCGTTAGCCGCCTTGGCAATTTCAGCGTCAAACGCGCTCAGGTCGAGCTTGTGGGCGCGCTGCTCCTGAGCGGAAACGCGGCGCTCAAGGTCGTCATTGCGCTTGCGCAGGAAGTCTAATTCCAGCTTGTCACGCTTAATGGCCTCGTCGCGGCGCTGCTTGCGCTCTTGTTTCTCAAGGCGGCGGCGCTCGCGAATGGCTTCGCGTTCGTCGTCGGAGTCGTCTTCTTCGTCTTCGTTAGACTTGGCGACGGCGGCGTCGTCATGATCGTCATCATCATGTTCGTCATCGTCGTCTTGGTTGTTCTGGTTCTGCGAGAGCTTGCTCTCGTCTTCAACAATGACGATTTCTTCGTCCTTGTCGTCGGTCTCTTTCAACACTTCAGCCATCGTTCATCTCCTTTCAGATGAATGCCTTGATTGCCAACGGGTCTGCAGTTACCTGCCCGATGATGTCAAGGTCGTTAAAGATCACAAACATAGCAGACTCGCCGATGCCGTCTGCTCCGCGCGTGCCGAGGGGGACTTCCCAACGGTCGCCGCCGTACTTGGGTACTCGCACAAAGTCGCCCGGTTTGCACCAGTCGCCCTCGGGCCAGCTTTCCTGCGTGTTGCGGTTCTTAAAAGCCAGCGGACCTACGTTGATGACCTTGGCCACCTGTGTGTTCCACTTTTCCGTATCCCGCGATTCGCTGTGCAGGATGATACCGCCGGACGTCTTAGTCTTGGGGGTTCGAATCTGCACCAGAACGCGGCTACCGAAAGGCTGCACGCCCGGATCTACTTCCGGGAAAGCCTCCGCCATAGCGTTCTCAGAGGTCGTTGTCACTGTGTTTCTCCTCGTCTAGAAGTTTCAAGAGTACATTGATCGCTGCCTCATAACCAGCAACCATCCCAACACGATACCCGTACTCAAAGGCATCGCGATCTTGTGGCCGTCTCAAGGCGTCAACAGCGAACTGCTGTTGTTCTGCCTTGAGGCGGTTGAGTAGTTTGGCTTCAACGCTCACGCTTGGTTCTTCTCAGGCTTGGGGGCCGGGGGCAGGGTCTGCCCGTCGACTTTCTCGCCTGCGGCCATGCGGTGCTTCTGCTTTACCAGTGCGCCCGTCATTGGGACGGTGCCGGGGGTGGGCTTGTCGCTCATAGCTGTGCTCCTTTAAGGGTTGGGGTTAATACCGGTGCCGGTGCTCACAGCGACCTTCTCGCCCGTGGCCATTTCGGCTGCGGCAAGCAGTTTCGCAGTGTCGTTGTCAGCGTCGTTCATACGCTCGCGGGAAGCGATCTCTTCTGCCGTGCGCATGCTGTCTTGCTGCTCTTTGAACATCTCCAACTGGGCTTGCTCGTTGCGGGCCTGTTGTTGCGCGGCCAGCTTCTGGGCTTCAAGCTGCTGTTGGCTCTGGATCTTCTGGCCTTCCATTTGCATGCGAGCCTGATCGACCGCGATGCGCTGCTGCATCTCCTGACCCTTGAGTTGGGCGTTGATCTGCGCAACCTGCAGGCTCGTGTCGGGCGGCATGGGCGGCTGGGGCTTGAACTGCTGAGCGGCTTCGTCAATACCGGCCAACTCCTGACTGAACTGCGCCAGCTGCTGCTCGATGAACTGCTGCACCTGCATGATGACCTTGACCTGCTCGCTTGCCTCATCCGGAATGAGGTCTTCGCGCTCGGCGCGGTCAACGGCGCTGTGCGCCTCGACAAGGTAGTAGTTAAGCAGGTGATCTTTGAGGTGATTAGCCATCGGGTACAGGTACTGCTTGACGATGGCCGGGTTGCTACCGAAGACCGGCGACTTGAGGAACGCCATATGTGTCATGATGTGCGCAATGTGGTCTTGCTGCGGCAGGACGTACACCGGGCGACCCATTGCCGCTGCGACGTTCTCGCTGACGGGATCCATGTCCTGGCTCGCTGGTTTGGGCTGCAGGACTTCGTCCTCCGGCACCTTGAGCGTGCGCAGGAACATCTCCTCCACCTTGCGCGGGTCATACATGCCGGGGAGCATCGCGCTCCGCTGCATGATTGCTTGAACCTGCGCAAAGCGTTGCGTCTCACTGAAGATAGCCGGGTCGCTGACCGGGATGACGTCCAGCGGGCCGTCAAAGTCAGACGGGTCAATCTCGATACCCGCCGCCTGAGCCTCGATGTCTTCGTCAGTCAGGTACGCGCTGTTGATGCGATGCAGGATCTTGAAGCAGCGAGCCATCGCGCTGTGCAGCCGCGAGTGAATGCTGCTGAACACCACCATACCTTGCTCAATGAGCGCCATGGTGGTACCGACCGGCTGGTTGGGGTTCTGGTCGCTTAGCTTCTCAAACGAGGTCTGCACCACACCTTTACCGGCGTCCACCAGGAAGCCGAGCAGCTGAAACAGCACGGCGCTAGGCGGGTTGAACGGCATCGGCATAGCGAGTTTGCGCACGTCGTCGATGAGCGCCCCGCCCTCCATCTCAACGACTTCGGTCGGCTGCAGGTTGATGGTCTGCCCGCCGGGGCCACCCTTCAACTTGAGCAGCGTGGGCATGTTCTGAATGTGTGCCGAGTCGAGCAGGGCGCGGAGTGCGCCGGTGGCTGCACCCGACAGCCCGCCAATCATGTGCGTCAAGCCGATGGGGTACGCGCCGCGCCAAGGCACGAACGGGAACTCCACAATCCAGTCTAGCTCTTTGCGGTACTCGTCTTCGGGTTCCCAGTTGCGGTACAGCGACAGCGCCTTGCCGCTCGACTTGTCCACGCTGAGAATGTACGGACTCATCTCGCCGCCGTCAAACTCAAGGTACGTGTAGATTTCAAAGATGGTGCGCAGGCCGTCTTCGTTGTAGCTGGTTTCCTTGCGGCCCTCAATCTTGTCGTTGGCGATTGACGACTTGCTGAACTCGGGGTCCTCGGGCATGCCGACGTCGACGTCGCGGTACATGCCCGACTTGACGCGCTTCTCGTACTCCATCTTGGTGATGTACTGTACGTGGGTCTTGCGCTCGGCGGTGTAGAAGTTCGTCGCCGCAAACGGCAGGTACACGTCATCAATCGGGATGAACTCGCTGGAGGGCCGACGGTGCTGCGGGTTCCACATGAACTTCATGTACTGCCCGCCGCCAAGCGGTAGCTGCGTGCTCAGCTGCTCAAGTTCGCCTCGGAACTCGGTCATCTGCTCAGTGGTCTGCCAGTTCATGAACGTGGCTTTACGCTGGGCCTTTTCAATCTTGCTCTTGTCCTGATTGCCGTAGACCTTGCTCTTGACCGGGCCACCGGGCGGGAACACTTCCTTCATGAACCGGGCGCTGAAGTCTACGCAGGCCTCGACGAGCATCGGATGCACGACCTTGTTTGCGCCGTTGAACTGTGCACCGCCGGGGGCGTCGTCGCCGAGACCGGTGCGGCGCAGGCCTTCTTCGTACAGCTTGTCGCGCTTCTCGCGGGCCTCTTTGTCGCGGTCGATCTTCTCAAGCAGGTCTTGCACAGCGGCCTTCAGCTGCGCGGGGTCGACCTCGTCAACGATGTTGGCAAAGTGGGCAAGGTTCTTGCGCTCGTCCTCTTCGTTCTCAAGCCGGATGATCGCGCCACCGTCCTCGGTGTCCTCGACTTCGATGCCTTCCTCAGGCAGTTCTACCATCTCGCCTTCGAGCTGGTCTTCGTTCTCGTTAATTTGTTCAGACATAGCGTCCCTCTAAGACTTGGTTGGCCAGCGCGCTGACAACGTCCGGGTCGTAAGCCGACACCGCGCCCCCGGCAGCAAAGCCGGGTCGGTTAATACCACTGATGATTGCGTCAATATGAGCCGGGTTGTAGCTGCGCGGTTCAACTGCACCACCCCCGGCGTAACCTTTAACACCCGAGTCGGCGAGGATAGTGCGCACGTAGTTCTGAGTCTCGCGGAACGGGGGAATACCGCCGTGCTTTTGCACGTTACCCGGCCCTGCGTTGTACGCGGCGAGCGCTAGCGGTAGCGAGCCAAACGTGTCAAGCTGCTGGCGCAGGTACCGTGCCCCGCCCTCAAGGTTCTGCAGCGGGTCGCGGGGGTTGACGCCGAGTTCACGCGCTGTGCCCGGCATCAACTGCGTCAGGCCGTAGGCACCCTTGGGGCTGCGGGCCGTGGGATTGAACTGGCTCTCTTGCTTGACGAGCGACAAAAAGACATTGCTCGGCAGGCCGTACTTCTCGGCGAGCCGCACCGCCTCGCGGTAGTACGGGGTGTCCTCGCTGACGAGGGCGCCCGCCCCTGCCGTAGCCGTTGCCCCAGCGGTGGTGGGTGAGGAGACGGAAGCCGAGGCGTCAGGCCGTAGGGCCGACAGGGGCGAGCGACGGGTTGTGGCGCGCTCCTCAACAGTGGCGCGCACGGGGTCAAACTCTTCGGCCTGCTTGGCGCGCCAGTCGCGTATCTGCTCAAGCAGCCCGGTCATCAGGCTACGAGGTCGGGGCGGGGTGCCGCCCTCGTTCATCTCAACAGCGCCGCCCTCGGCCCACTTGACGCGGTCGGCCCAGTATGCGGGGCTGCTCTTGCCCTTGGCGATGTTCTTTGCGTGACGCGCTTTGAAGCTGGCGCGCTTGGCCTTCATCCGCTCGGACTCGCCCGCCTTGGGCTTGCCAGCCGTGCTTGCGCCCTGCTCGCCAAAGCGAATGATGCGCTCCTTGCCGTCCACCTTGGTCTTCACGATGTGCGACTTGGTTGGGTGGCCCGGCGTGCGGCGCGGCTTGTCCAGCGGCAAGCTGTCTTTGTCGACGCGCTGGGTCATTTCTTCTTCCTTGCGGCGCGCATGTTGTCGACGAGGTTCGGGTACGGACGCCCCGCAGCCTCGGCCATGCGCTTGGCTGCGCCTTTCTTGGCAGGGGTGAGGGACTTGCTCTCACCGAGACCCTTGGGGCGTTTCTTGTCCCAGACTGGCTTCTCTTTAGACGGCATACGGATTCACCCTCTCTCGTTTATATTGCCTCGGCTCGTCATGGTCACGGGCCTGCGGCAGTTCAAACCACCCATCGTTCTTCAGGTAGATGATCGCCTGAGTGAACGTGTCCACGTAGTCGTCATGGTCAGCCACCGGGAACTTGCCCAGCTGCTTGAGGAACCCCGCCGCCCAACTGGCCGCGTGGCCCCGGTTCTTGCCGCTCTCAGGCACCCACAACAACCCCAACTCAAGGGTGGGCGCGGCCTGATGCGCGCGGCTGACCTTGTCCGCCATGCCTGGATTATAACCCACGGCAGGCACTTTCGCCAAGCGCAAATCCTGCAGCAATGATTGCCCACTGGCTTTTGCCTCGACGAGTATACGGTCGGGCTTGCGGGCGCGGCGTATTCCATCCTTCACCGACGTGCCCCCGTACTCAGTGCCCCAGTCTTTGATGGCGCGGCTGCGCAGGTCGGGGTAGGACAGGTGCTCATCCCACGCATCGATGAGCATCGCGTTGCGCTGGCCCTCGTGCGTGAACACCGCCCACACCGTGCAGGCCGTCGGGTCGCCGCTGGTCTTCTCGGTGAACGCACAGTCGTACGACTGCAGTATGTACTCAAACTGCGGCAGCGCCTTGTCCGCTGGCCACATCTGAAAGAACTTGGTCTTGAGGATACCGCCCTCGGTCGGCTGCGGATCCTGCTGTAGCTGACCAGCGGTGCCGTAAGTGCCGAGCAGCTGCTTGAGTTCGGTGATCTCCTTCGGCCCGAACCGCTCGGGGCAGATGAGTTCGCCCACGGTCTTGCGCGGGTCGTACGGGCCGAGCGAGGTCTTGCGGCGGACGCCGTCCCACTCCGCCGGGATCATCAGGTGCTCCCAGCCGCCAATGTCCTCAAGGATGTGGCCGCTGATGTCTTTCTCGTGCAGACGCTGCATGATGGTGACCATCGCGTCTTTCTTTGGGTCGTTCAACCGGGTCGACCACACGACGTCAAACCATTCCAGCGCCGACTCACGGATGACGTCGGACTGGGCTTCCTGCGCGGAGTGCGGGTCGTCAAGGATGAGCCGCGAGCCGCCCTCACCCGTGGCGGTGCCGCCGACCGAGGTCGCCAGCCGGTAGCCGGTCTTGTCGTTCTCGAACCGCTGCTTGGCGTTCTGGTCACCGGCCAGCTTGAACATGTGCCCCCACCGCTCCTGATACCACGGCGACTGCACGAGTCGGCGCGCCTTCAGGTTGTCGCGGATTGACAGGTTGCCGGAGTACGAGGCGCACAGGTACTTGTGGCTCGGCTCGGTGAGCCACTCCCACATCGGCCACATGACGCTGACGATGGTCGACTTGCTGTGGCGCGGCGGGATGTTGATAAGCAGCTTGCGCAGCTCACCGGCGGTCACCGCCTCAAGATGCTCGCAGATCTCCTCAATGTGCCAGCTGGCGATGAACGGTACTCCCGGCTCAACGGTCGGCCACGCCTGACGCACGAACTCGTACAGCGAGCCGGACGCCGCACGGCGTTCCTTCTCGCGACGAATCATGTCGAGCATGACTTCAGGGTTGAGCGGGGCATTCATTGAAGCGGTATTCTCCCATCAGCGTAAAAGTCCCGGCCATCAAGGGCGCGGTGGTACCACAGGAAGTGCAACCCGTGCTCGGCGCAGACGTGATGCTCACGCCGGGGCTTGCACCAACACGACCCGCACACCTCATGCTCACGCATGTCGTCCACCGGGATCCGGTGTAGCTCGTCCGGGTACTCCGTATCGAGCAGCAACGGGGCGGTCATCGCTTGAACCGACCCCGCTCGTCGCGGTCTGTCAGTTTGTCAATCTTCTCTTCGGTCTTGCTGAGTTTGTCGTGCAGCACGGCGTTATCGGTGAGCGCCTGATTCAGCGCGTTCTTCAAACGACGTATGCGGCCCCACGGCCACAGCACGTCCAGTATGCGTTCATGCATCGGGCGCATTTACGGTCTCCTTGACGAACGTACCGTCGGGCATGAGCGTGCCCCGCCGGTCTTTGATCTGCTCATACGCCCCCACCAAGCACTCGGTGATGGTGATGTCGCGCAGGGTGCAGTAGTTGATGAGGCAGACCAACACGTCGCCCACGGCGTCTTTGATGGCCTCGGGGTCGCGCTTGCCCTCGGCGTCGCACAACTCGCCCATCTCGCTCACCGCCTTGAGCAGCTGGCTCGCGGGCGTCGCGTTGGGGATGATCTTCCGCGCCTCAGCCCAGCGGATGACTGCCATCTCGGCCTCGCCGTAAGAGTACATGCGCAGGCGGTTCATCGGGGTGTCTCTCATTTCTTTCCACCTCCGGAGGCCTTCATCATCAGGCGATTCATGTTTTCAAGTTCCTCGTCGCTGAGGTTCTTTAGGTCGACCGCCGCAATCGCGATCGGCCCGCCGTCAGCGCCGGTGTGCTCGGTGGTGACCTTGTCGCCGTACACCTTGGGCAGCATCTTGCTGAGCATCCACTTGCGGGTGTCAATCTGAACCCGCTTGTGCGCGATGACGTCCGCGCTCAGGGGCATGAGCACCTTCTTGAGCCGGGGTTCGCCCTTGTCGTCAAACATCGGACGACCGTCCGGGTCGAGTTCCTGAATCGTCACCCACTCGTGCGTCTTGTCGCTGATCTCAAGGATCTGGTCAGCGAGCAGCGTGTAGCCGATTTCGCGCGCATGCGCGTAGTCCTGGCCTATGCCCTGGGGGTCTTCCTCGACCCAGTCCAGAAAAGTCGACGCATGCGGCATCCCGGCGTCGCGGCAGATGTCGTCCAGCGAGCGCCCGCGCTTCAGTTCCGAGCAGACGTGCGCCGTCACCGCCGCCCGGTCATACTTGCGGGGTGCGCCGACTTTGCCTGCTGACTTCTGCTGCTTCTGCGTGCTCATGTTTTTCATTATAGCATTCATCCTTTGAAAAGCCAAGCCCCACCGGGCCGGTGTGGGTAATCGTTCGTCTCTTCGAGAGGGGCCGCCGAACGATCAAACCGAACGATTACTTTTGCCCCACAAAAACAACAACTTACGTAAGCCCAGCCGATGAATGACAAAACGTCCCGAACGATTACCCGAACGATTACCCGAACGAACGACCGAACGACCAGCGTAAGTTGTTGTTTCACAAGGCATTCGTTCGCTGAACCTGCTGATCGGCTACGGAGAGAGGACGACAGTCCCTCTCCTCCGACGATCGAGCGATTCGGGCCAGGTCGCGGGGTGATCGTTCGGAGTGATCGTTCGGCGCGATCGTTCGAACGATTACCCGAACGATTAACCCGAACGATTACCCTCATCGGGCCGCTCCCGCCACCGCTTTGAGTTGTTCAAGGTTGGCTCGCACCCCCGCCAACCCGCCCAGCCGCTCGCCCCGGTAGAACACCTGCGGCATCTGACGGATATCGGGGTAGAGGCGGGTAAAGACGTCACGCCAGGTGGGGTCGTCTAGGTTGCGCTCTTCAAAGTCCAGCCCGTGCGCGTCGAGCAGCGCCTTGGCCTGGACGCAATTGGGGCACTCGGCCTTTGTGTACATGATGAGTTGTGTGGTCATTTCAAAATCTCGGTTAACCAGGGTTTGATGTGCGGCTCCCAGTCACGCAGCACCATCAGCGTCAGCATCAGGATGACGAAGCCCACCGCCAGTCGGGTCAGCCCCCGGTTGGGTTGTTGCTGTTCTTGCATCTTTGCTCTCCTTACGTAGTGTGGGCAGGGGTGCCCAGTGCGTCCACCATGTCTTTTCACCCGGCTTGGGCGGGTTGTAGTTGCCGTAGACCGCGACGCCCCCGGCCCCTAGCAGCTGCACCTTTACCCCACGGGGGCAGGTGCTCATGGGTTGCCAGTAGTACGTGCGGTCAACCGCGACGGTGCGGTCTGAGTTGAGTTCCGTCATAGGCCCATCTCCGTAATGCGCACGTTCACCCGCACCGGGCGAGCGTTCTGGTTGAGCCAGTAGGTGTTGTCCGCCAGCCAGAGTTCCGCATGCCGCCGCGACCGGAAGAACAGCGTCCCCAGCGGCGAGTGGTAGTGCGGGTCACGCACGTAGCCGTAGCGCGTCTTCAGCGCCCAGAGCAACCGGGGCTTCATGCCTGCGCCCTTGCGCGGATGGCGGCGCAGTCCTTAAAAGGTGTGCTCATTTCAAAAACTCCACGATTGCCTCATACACATCCGTGCGCCCATGCTAATCGTTGATGCGTGTATCCCACCCGGCATAGCGCATCTCTGTCTCTGCCCAGCGCAGCAACTCGTAGGCTCTGTCGCTGTCTTTTGCGGCGGCATCCATAATTTCTTTAAAAACCTCAGCCTTCTGTTTCCACAAAGTTTCTGCCGCATCCCAAGCATCTTGGGCAACGAACTTTTGTGGGTCGGGGCACCCATCAAAATTGTTTCGCCACCATCCTTCAAACTCTGATATGTCTTTTGTTTGCTCAGTCTCATCGTTCATTTATCAATCCTTTCCAAGCGGCGATACATGGTCTTGCGGATACCACGCATCCATCAAATCGCGGAACCGTTGCAGCGATTCGTTGGCTGTGTCGTGCCAATGCGCGTTCTGCGGATCAAGCGTCATGCATTCAAGATCGAGCGCCATCCGCTTTGCCAACGGCTCTAGTACCTCCAACTTATCCAGCGCCTCGGCCAGCTTGTCTTGCAAGGCAAGCATGGCGCTGGTGACCATGCTCGGCACGCCTTTGGCGTGAGCTAGTTCATGGACGGTGTAAGTCGGCACTGCACTGTCCTTGCTGCGCTCTCCACGGTAGACGGTTCCGTCACCGTACATATTGTGATCTCCGCTCATGGTTCGTACCCCGTTACAATTATGTGATTCTTTGCTTCTTCCAAAGCACCGATAAGTTCAAGTCGGTTCTCAACTTTTGAACATTTGATTTTGAATTGCCCACTCCCACGGTGGAACATCAACACGATTGCCGCATCAGGCTCCTCGTCAATCGCCTCATTTAGCGTTGCCTTTGCCGCTACTTTGTATTCGTCAAACGTCAGTGATTTAAGTTTGCTCATGTGTTCCACCTTGCTCGGACTGCTGCTGCCATTTCTTGCGCCCATTTCCTGTCGAACGCATCACAGGCTAGGTCTGCTTGTTTATCCAGAGACTGAGCACACGCCTCTCGCTCGTCAGCACGGACAAGCTCGGCAAAGCGTTCAAGCAACGGAGGCAGCGGGGAAACCATTGTCCATCGTGGTGGGTCTTTCTTTGGGTCTTCGTCGTCTGCCCAATATGGCAAGTGCAACCCAGCCTCACGCGCCATTTCAATTACGGTCTTCATGTGTTCTTCTCCTTGATTGCATAGTCGTGAAATATCGCCCCCTTGCTTGCGTCACCAACCTTGCAGGACTTAACCCAGACATTCTTCCCAGTCTTTAGCCTTCTCAGGTGGCCTCTACGCTCATGCAGGCGGGGTGATGCGTGTGTGCCCCCTTTGGACTCTTGGCGGGGCTTAGATGGCTCAATCCACACCGTTGTCCAGTCGTAGGTTGGCAGCTTGCCTTGCTGTATCTTCCGGCGGTTGGTAAATGTGTCACGCACTGTGGGAATGTGCGCCTCAATACGCCTGTCCATCGCACCGTACCAAGCGCCAATTTGAGCCAACATGAGTTCTGCAAGCTCCTTGTCCACTGGCTCGTCATCGCTGACAGACCCGTATCGAATGTTGTCATCCTCAATGAAGTAAAACATGGCAGGGATCGGCATCAGTCGAGTCCCGGTTGGCCCCTTCCACATTGACACCGTGATGCCTTCATCTGGATCATCTCCAGCCACCATCATCAAGACGGTGTAGCTCGGGTGATGGCTTGTCTTTCCTTGCCAAACAACAAAGCATTTGTCAAAAGGTGGTCGGTGCGTCATCACCGGGTCAAGGTCTGCCCGTTGCTTGTCAGTGAACGCACCAGACAGGTCAAACCATTTGATGTCCACAATGTCCACGCCAGCATCAGCCATCAGCTTCATAGAGTCACGAACAAGTTGAGTGGTCATGTGTTCTTCTCCTTCAAACGCTGCTCGATGGCGCGGGCGAAAGATTCCAGCCTGCGATCCACTTCTGTCCAGCAGGCTTCCTCAATATCTTCATCTGTTAGCGAAACCCATTCACGCGCAATCGGCATTTCATAAAGCGCAACATCATCAAGAAATGGTCGGTGTGATGTCAGTGTCGTAGTCACAGAAGAACCTTCTCTCAGTTGTCAGGCGCGATCCTTGTCAATCCAGCATAGTTCGTTCATGAGTTTTTCTCCTTCAGCTTGGCTTCGATGGCGCGGGCAAAGTCATCAAACCCACCACCCTCTTGCGTGTCTGCAATCACCTGCCACTGCTCATCCGTCAGCGGCTTGCTTGCTGGTGGGGATGTGTTGACCAGCAGGGCTGCGCCTTCATCCTGATACTCGGCGGCTGCAACGTAGAGGCCATGTCCTGAGTGACCGTTTCCGACCAACAGACGAATCGGAATCGGCTCTTCATCCAAGACCGGCTCCAGCATTGCAGCCAGCAGCTTTGCCGAATCTCCCTCAATGGTCACATCCAGCGCCACCGGCTCCTGCTGCTGTGCTGGCTGCTCGGCCAGTGCTTCGTCGATGGCGGTGATGGCGTTCTCAACGTCTGGCAAATGCGTCTTTCCTTTTTCCATGTAGTAGCCATCCACGCAACTGTTTGCTATCTCCAACGCCTCACGCGCCAGCCGCAGCGCGGCCTCTTGTTTCGGTGTCATAGCGTCACCCCCGGTAGCCGTAGGCGGTCTCGCTCCGCGAGCCGGTAATCTCGGTCGGGCGGAACAACCGGCCCATGCTCGCCTTGCGCATCCAGCTCTCGAACTTCTGCTTCACTTCGCCCTCGGTATAGCCGAACCAGACGAAGCGACCCTCGTAGCCGTCGTAGCTCAGCATCCACCAGTGGTCAGATACTTTCTTCAACATAATTATCTCCTTCAGATAGTTGTCACAAAAATCGTTACACCCCGTACTTGCCACGCTCGATGGCTTCGACGACCTGCTCGTTGACGCGGATGTAGTGGTTAGCGCGGCCTTGCGGCTTCTCCAGCTCCACTCGCTCCAGTGAACCATCGTTGAGCAGGGACTCAATGGCTCGCTCCTTGCGCTCCTGAGAGCACTTGACACCGCCCTGGGCCACGGGGAGTCGCTCGTAGTAGCTACGGCTCTTGCCCGGATCGCGGCGCACCAGTTCAATCAAATCGTTGCAGATGCGGAGCCATTGCTCCTGCTCTTTTTGTTCCTTGCGGTCTTCCTTGAGTTGCACCCGCTCGCCCGGTTTGAGCGGACGCGCCACCGAGTGACTGAACCAGATCTCCTTGTCGTAGCCCAGCACGTCCTTGTGCGTCTCTTTGTTGCTCACCAGGTCGAAGGTCAGTTCGGAGAATGCGGTGGGGAACCTGACCTTGGTCGCCTTGAGCACCCGTGGGGCATCTTCCGACTCGCCGTCCTTGAACACCGTGTACACCCCTTGCGCATCCCCCGTCCAGGCCGACGCCCCACGGGGTGACAGGTAATCCGACTCGCCCGAGCCTAGCGCCTTGGCGGTGTGGCTGACGATGATGATTGGGAAGGCAGCAAAGGCCTGCTTGATGTACGCCATCGCCCTGCCGACCTCGGCGTTGTCGTTTTCGTTCTCCAGATCAAATACCGCGTTTGCTGTATCAAACACCACCAGCGGAAGCGCAGCGTGAGCCGTCCCATCAGCCTTCTCATTGTCCACCGTCCATTCTTTGTACTCTTCGGCGACCTGCGCCACGATCTTGGGATCCATCCGTTGCGCACTGACCACGCGCACCCGCTCGTCAAAGTCTGCCACCCCCATCCCGGTGTAGCCCCAGGAGTACAGCGAGTAGATGACCCGCTGCACCTGCACCACGCTCTCCGTAATGATGATGACGTTGCGGCGCACTGCGGGTTTGAGTTGGTAGTCGTGCGGGCAGAGGTGCGCAGTGGCGAGCGCCATGGGCACGATGAGCGTAGTCTTACCGACGCCGGGAGCACCAGCCACCACGTTCACCCCGGTGCTCATAAAGTCGTCATAGATGTACTCAAAGACCGTGACCTCACCCGCGCCGGACAGCACCGAGCGTTTCAGGCTCAGTGGGTGTTCGCCGTCGGGGGTTGTGGTCTCGCCACTCGCAGCGGTGGGCGCGGGGGTGTTGCCCGCCCAACCGTTGTCTATGGCCATGCGGAAGATACTCCGGTAAGTGATTGAGTGGGGTTTGTCAATGTCGCGCTCCCACTTGCGTCGTTGAGCGGCGGCGTCAAATTTCTCGCTGGTGGCTGACCACTCAGTCCAGATCTTGTAGCCGTTCTCGCCGTACGGCTTGAGCACCATACCGACGTTGACCCACGTTGTGTAGTCATCAGCGTCGACGTGCTTGAGCGCCGAGCGCAAGTCGTCAAAGGTTTGTGCGGTTGCGACCGGCACGCCGCCGCGTTCGGTCAGTGAGTAGTTAACAGGGGCGCGGGCCTTGCTAGCTATGAGCGCGGGGAGCGGTGAGGGGCGCGCCGGTGATGATTGACTGAGCGGGGAGCGGCCCTGCGCCCAGCGGTAGTCACCCGATGGCCCCAACGTGGGCGCGACGCAGATGTAGCCGTGGTGTTTGAGGTCTAACCCTTTGCCCAGCGTGCCGGGGTAGGTCATTGCGGGGTCGGCTTTGAACAACCGATGCTCACCCCCGCCCTGCGTTATGGCGGTGCAGTCTGAATGCAACACGCCGTGTTCAGCCTCAAGCTGCGCCAGCGACTCCTGACCGCCGTTCTGCGGGTCGATGTCCAGCGCCAGCAGTCCCGAGTCCGCAAGGCTGACACCTATGCCCGCGTCAGGGTCAGTGGCCCACCAGTCGCGGATGACCTGCTCGTCTGTGGTCGCGTCCTGATGCCCATGCGGCACGAGGTTTGACTGCGGATGCTTGCCGGCCTTGTGGCCTTTCTCGTTGTTAGGTCGCCCGCACCGGCATTGACCGTGCGAGTCGACTGACCACACCGGTAACACCGCCCAGCCGAGCCGGGCATACGCCAGTGCGTAGTCAAGTGGTTTGGGTTGTTCGTCTACGGCCCATATGTGCTTGGGCGTCTTGTTGCTCATGCGGTCTCTCCAAAGTGCTCCTCAAGCACATTCCAATAGCGTCCTGACTTGCGCACCGTGACCGCATGAGGTTGACGAGCGCCTTTCATCTGCCACGAAAGTGAGCGGGCGGGGGAAGGTAAGTTTACGGCCAGCGCGCGGCGGTCAAAGAACTCCAGCGTGGCGCGGGTGGGGGCTTCAGTGTTCACGAACTGGGAGGCGTCAATCCTCGCGCCCTCCGGCGTGGTGCAGGCGTACTGCACGAGCAGTATGGGGGCGGTGGGGTTGCGCCGAGTGGGCATCGCTACGCTGTTGACCCCGTGCACCTGAGCGATGATGACCGAGCCGTCGGTGACTTCCTTGCCGGTCATGGGGTCAATCGGGGTGAGGGTGCGCACGCCGGGGTAGACTTTGCGTTCGCGCTTGACGTAAGGCTTGCTCGGCACGGCCTCAACTTCAACCATGCCCCGCTCGCGGTAGTGCGTCTCGTACATGTCCACGCCGCCGAGCCTGATGAGGTTGCCCGCGTAGTCAAGCACGAGGCAGTTCTTTTTGCTGTCGTGTAGGCGTGTGCCTCGGCCTTGAATTTGAACCCACAGAGAGGAGGAGAGCGTTGGCCTCAGGCACACAATGCAGTCCAGCGCCGGGAAGTCAAAGCCGGTGGTGATCATATCCACCGAACACAACACCCGGACTTCACCTGAACCGAACCGAGCAAACGCCGCGTCGCGCTGGTCTTGACGCAACCCGCCGTGCAGCACTTCAGTCATCCAGCCGGTCACCCGGTTGATTATTTCCGCCGTGCGTTGCGCAGCGGCCACCGTGGGGCAGTATGCCGCAATGTGGTTACGCTTGCCCGCCAGCGTGGTCATCGACTCAGCTACGGCGCGTAGCCAGTTCTCGGTTTGCAGTTCCTCGACCTCTGACTGCGTGAAGTCGCCCTGCACCGTGACGTCATCAACGTCAAGCTGTATAGCGGTCTCAACGCCGACCAGCGGGCAAAGCCAACCGTCTGCTACAGCGCGGGGTACCGTATAGTTGTAGGCGAGCCGGTCAAACCAGAACTGCTCACCCTCGCCGTAGATGATCCCGTTGTCCATGCGCCACGGCGTAGCGGTCATGGCCACGCGCTGAGCGAGCGAGTAACGGCGCAGAATGGTCTCGTAGAGCGTTGGCTCGCCCTCGTTGTGCGGTACGCGGTGGGCTTCATCAATGATGACGAGGTCTGGCGCCTTAAGTTCGGCCAGCATCCCCATCATGCTTTGAATGGTGCCGAAGGTGACCCCGCCGTAGGTGTCCTTGCGGTCAAGGCCCGCGCAGACTATAGCGGGTTCAAGGTTGGCGTACCGGCGGTAGGTTGCGGCGTTCTGCCCGACGAGTTGTTGCACGTGGGTTAGTGCCCAGACTTCGCGCCCTGCGCGGCGGTAGTCTTCAGCTAACGCGGCAATGATGAGCGACTTACCGGTTCCGGTGGCGAGTTGCAGCACCGGGTTGTGACCGTGCGCCAACGCAGCTATAGCGGCGTCGGTGGCTTCGCGTTGGTAGGATCTGAGTTGCATACTTTCTCCAGTTATACGTTATCGCTTCTCATTATGCCCGCGTTTTGCGCAAAAGGCAAGTGGGTGCCGCCGCCCCACCGAAAACGTGAAAACCAACCAAAACGTATGGTCATTAAAAATAACGCTTGCCTTTTCAAATTCTTTCATGCTATAATTCATTCCATGGTCAAAACGGCCATGATAACTGAATAACTGGAGAACTGAAATGAACGCAACCATCACCGTCCGCATCGCTAACAACTACGGCCAGCGCGCCGTGTACCCCGTGTGCGAAGTCGCCCGCAAGTTGGCCGACCTGATCGGCACCAAGACCTTCACCGACCGCGCCATCGCGCAGATCAAAGGCCTCGGCTACACCATCGCCGTTGAGCAGCAAGCATTGTGATTCAACCCCCCTTTACTTTCTTGAAAGACTGACCTATACTTCACCTTGATAACTTGATAACTGGAGAACTCGCATGAGTCAAATCACCCCCTGGAACAAGCAGCGCATTCAGCAACTCATCGCTGAGAATGACCGCGCCGTCGTGCGTGCGTTGCTCGCCGTGTACGCTAATCAGACCCCCGCCGAGCAAGCCAACGGCTCCACCGTTGAAGACAACGGCGCGGGCTTCACCGGCGCGGATGCCGAAATCCTCACCTCGTTTGTCAAGTTCTACCAGCGCGCCGGGTTCCTCACCCCTAAGCAGGTCGCGCTGGCTCGCGCCCGCGTCGGCAAGTACTGGCGGCAGCTGTTGATTGCGGCTGAGAACAACGGTCACGCGGTTGCGTATAACTGAGAGGAGAACTAACATGGCACGCTGGAAAGTAATCGTTGGCTTCATGGGCTTCCTCGCGCTGGCAGGCATCGCCGGTCGCATGGACATGGAAGATGAGATCCGTCAGGCGATGGTGTACTGCGACATGGTTGAAGCGGGGCACTGGCCCGACTACGACCAAACCGCACAACATTGTGGCAAGACCCGCGAGGCGTACGCTCAGTACGTGGCCCGGTGATTAAGTATGGCATACTTGACGATGACGGTTTTGTGGTGCGTTGGGTCTGGGAACGTCCCGGCGCGGGCTACGAATACGTCACCGTCAAGATCAAGCGCCAGCGCAAACCGCCGGTCGACTTGAGCCAGTTTGAGGATGCACCTTTCTAACTTTATAACTTGGAGATTCCACATGAACGACGTAAAATTCTCGAGTATGACGACCCCTCAATTGGTGTCGTTCTATAACCGGCACAGCACCAAGCCGGTCAAGCGGTTCAGCGACCGCAAGACTGCCGAAAAGCGGTGCGCTGAGCTATTTTCTAGCCTGATGTCTCACGATACTGTCAAGGTCATGAACCAAAAATCTGATATTGCTAACACCCGCCCCGCTATGCAAGCCTCGCTCAAGCTGGATCGCACGATAACCTGCCTTGAGACCGGCGAGACCTGGAAGAACGCCTACCAAATGTGGGTCGCGCATCCTGACTGGATGACCAGCAGCCAGCAAGACCGCCTCACTGCGCAGCTGTACGCCGCCGCTAAGCAAGGCGAGCAGAAGCGCCTCGTCATCAACGACCGCACCTACATGCTTGTGAATGTAGCGGGGGCAAAATGAGCGACACCGTCTTTCCCGTCCACTCGCTTGACCGTCGGGTCATTGAGTGGGAGAACTACTTAGGCGCGCTGACGCCATGGGAGAACCGTAAGGGTCTCTGGTTCAAGCGTGATGATTATTTTGCCCCGCTCGGCTACGGTGGGCCTAACGGCTCAAAGATGCGTCAGCTGATCTGGTATGTGAACAAGTTCCGCCCCGGTAAAACGCACATCGTCACCGGCGCGAGCATTCAGTCGCCGCAGCTGAGCATGAGCGCAATCGTCGGGCAGCACTACGGCTTGCCTGCGCGGCAGATCGTGTACAGCAAGCCCGACACCGTGCTCCGGCATGAGAACCCGCGCATCGCTTACGGCTTCGGCGCGGAGTTTGAGTACGCCAGCGGCCCCTACAACCCGATCATACAGCGCCGGGTAGCTGACCTGACGCAGGAGAAGTCGCTGGTGGTTGAGTACGGCATCACCGTGCCACATGACAAGTATGACCCCGAGGCCGTGCGCAAGTTTCACGAGGTCGGTGCCAATCAGCTGAGCAACATTCCTGACGACGTGCGCCGCCTCATCATGCCCGCCGGGTCTTGTAACTCGCTGACCAGCGTGATGCTCGGTCTGTTGCGTGACCCGAAGAACGTGGACGAGCTGTTCACCATCGGCATCGGCCCGGACAAGCTGCCGTGGATGCGCGCCCGGTTGCAGTACATGGGGCTGAACGTCGACCACCTGCCGTTCAAATGGCGTCACTACAGTCTGCACGACACCGGGTTCAGCAAGTACTCTGACCACTTCAAGGGTGAGCACTATGACGGCATCGACTTCCACCCGACCTACGAGGCGAAGATGTGGCGCTGGCTCACGCAGAACAACCAGCTTGACTATGATGACCGCACCGCGTTCTGGGTTGTAGGCTCCGCGCCCAACCCCAAAGTGATTGAGCCGTTCTACACGCGAAGGATTGAGGCATGAAACAAGCACACGACACACAGACTGCTGAACTAGTGTTTGACGTCGACCACCGTACCAAAGAGAACCGCTATACCTACTTTGACAAGCTGTACGGCCTGAACCTTGAGTACGGCATCATGCCCGGTTTGGTCTACTTGTATATGCCGGAACTGGCTCGGCGCTACGAGTGGGATGACGAGCAGAAGCTGTGGTTCGCATTTCTGAACGGCATGACCCAGAACCCCATCACGTCGTTGCGCCTGTTTACCCGGCTCCCTTCAGTACCGCCAGCGGGGGCCGCGCTCACGGCATTTGCCGACTGGTTCAACACCGAGTGGGACACGCTACAGTTTGACACCGACCGCCGGTATCAGAAGAAAGACACCGTAGAGTCGATCAAGACTTACGCCGCGCTCGTCGAACAACACGGCTCGCAGGTTGACATGCTCACCGGCAAGTCGTATGATGACCTCTGGAAACTCGTGCGCGACGGCTACCACTCGTTTGGTCGGTTGTCTTCGTTCAGCTACCTGGAGTATGTGTACTTGAACGGGTTCGGCGCGGACTGCGACAACATGCTGTTTGAAGACAAGTCAGGCAGCAAGTCGCACCGCAACGGTATGTTGTTCCTGCTCGGGTTTGATCACTTGGTTTGGGACAAGCGCGCCAACAACGGGTTTGACGGCAACTACGACAATTTCAAAAAGATGTGCAGCTGGCTGAACGAGGAGGCCAATGACTTCCTCTACGGGTTTGCCGAGGCCAACCCTGATACTCCGTACGTCAGCCGGTACACGCTTGAGAGCAACCTGTGCACGTTCAAGAATCATTTCTTCGGTCGTCGCTACCCCGGCGTCTACGCTGATATGGCATGGGAGCGGATTGAGTGGGCTGAGGCTCGCGGTCAGTCGGCGTATACCGAAGTGTTCAAGGACATGCGTAGTCAGTTGCTGCCGGACTGGTTACGTGCTGAGTGCGAGACTAAGCCGCTCACCCTCAAGCAGAAAGCCGCGCTGTTCCCGGAGACCGGAGTGCCGTACCGTGGGGAACACTTCCTATGAGAGGCTCGCCCGGACAACTCATCTTTATAACTTATACCTGCATCGCCGCGCTGGCTGCGCTGCTCATCTGGATGAACTTATGAAACACGTCATACTTAGAATCGCAGGCACGTTCGGCTCGGGCAAGACCACCGCCATGCGTGAGTTCCTGAACAACTATCCCGCCCAGACGCTGATGAGCGGTGGCAAGATCGCCGGGTACCGGCTCGACCTCACCGAGGCCGGTATCACCGCCCCGGCGTTCGTCGTAGGTAAGTACGACAACACGTGCGGCGGCACAGATGCCATCAAGACACAGGCAGAGATTGCCGAGAAGATCATGAAGGCACACCCCCTAGGCCACGTGCTATACGAAGGCGCGCTGGTCTCAGCGAGCGGTCTCGCCGGTCAGGTGACGCAAACCATTCACCCGACCGGGTGCGACGTGTACGCATTCTTAGACACGCCGCAGGATCTCTGCATCGAGCGCGTCAAGGGGCGTCGGCTCGCTGCCGGTAACGAGAAAGAGTTCGACCCGAAGAACCTGATTGACAAATTTGAGTCGGTGGTGAACTGCTACAAGAACCTGCGCAACGAGGGCAGTTACGACGTGCGTCTGATTGACCACAAGAACACCCATCCCGCGCTGCTTGAAATCATTAGGGAGTATGAAAATGCGTGACACCACCCCTTACTCAAGGCCGAACGCTGACACGGTTTGTTCTATGCCCGCGCTGCTGTATTTCATCTGGGAGCGCGAGGTCATCCGCATCGTGCGTGAACGCGGCGGCGAACGCCCGTACACCAAAGACCCGGTGCTCGCTAAGTACAAGTTCACCAACATCCGTCGCCGTGACGATCGCGTCTCGCGGTGGATCATTGAACACATCATCAAGCCGAACGAAGACCGTCAAGACCTCTGGTTCATTTTGCTCATCACCCGGCTCATCAACTGGCCCCCGACCTTGCAGCGTCTGATTGACGACGGCATACTGTTCCGAGTGGCGGGCGACTTTGAGCCGCAGGCGTTCTCCGAGTCGGTCGAGCGGTTCAAGAACGAGGGCAACAAGGTTTACTCCGGCGCGTACATGGTGTATCCGACCAAGATGGATCCCGGTGGGGTCAAGTCGCTAGCAGTCGCCAAGCACATCATCACCCCGGCGCTCAGCCTCGGCGATGAGATTGATGCCGTTCTCTGGGCTGAACACCCGTGCATTTCAGAGTTCGTAGCGCAACTCTCAAGCAGCTTCGGCATCAGTACGTTCATGGCCGGACAGGTCGCTGCCGACTTGACTTACTGCAAGCAGCTGAGCTGGGCGCTTGACCTGAACACCTACGCCCCTATCGGCCCCGGTAGCAGCCGAGGGTTGAACTACCTGCTCAACCGCGCCCCCAACGCCGGGTGGACGCAAGACCGGTTCAATGCCGAACTCGTCAAAATCCGCAACGCGGTTGTTGATGAGTTAGAAATTGATGACCTCACGCTGCATGACGTACAGAACTGCATGTGTGAGTTCAGCAAGTACTGCCGCACCGTCTTGGGTGAGGGCAAGCCGAAAACAACCTACCAACCTGAAACGGAGTTTTGACTATGGAACTTGTAGTGCGTAACGTGAACCAAGCGTTCAGCGAGATATTCTGGAAACTCAAAGTGCTCAACCTAGAGCTTGAGCAGACCCGCAACGGGCCGGCAATAGTGCACCCGGAAATGGTCACCACGGTGTATACCTGCCCGGCGGAGCGGGTGTTGTTTCACAGCGGGCGGGACGCCAACCCGATCTTTCACCTCATGGAGTCAATCTGGATGCTCGCGGGGCGAAATGACGTTGGCTTTTTGACGCTGTTCAATAAGCGTATGAGCGACTTTAGCGATGACGGCAAATCGTTCAACGCAGCCTACGGTCACCGCTGGCGCAATCATTTCGGGCGTGATCAGTTAGACGAAGTCATCAGGCTGTTGCGCCGTGACCCGACGACTCGGCAGGCGGTGATTCAGATCTGGGATAGCGCGGACTTGATCAAGAAGACCAAGGACAAGGCGTGCAACACGCAGGTCGTGTTTGATGTGCGCAAAGACCGGCTAAACATGACGGTGTTCAACCGTAGTAACGATATCTGGTGGGGTGCGTACGGCGCGAACGCGGTGCACTTTAGCGTACTGCAGGAGTTCGTGGCCGCAGCCACGGGACATCGGATCGGTGTTTATCGTCAGGTGAGCAATAATTTCCACTTGTACACCGAACTGTACGACGCGAAGCAGTATCTCACCATGCCGCCTGACGCTAACCACTACGACTACTACTCGCTGTGTTCAGTCAGGCCCGCCCCGCTCATGCTGAACGGCGAGTACAAGTTGTTCCTCACCGAGTGCGAGATGTTCTGCTCAGACCCGTTTAACGAGCGCATCCACTACGCTAACCCGTTTCTTGAGCACGTAGCCAAGCCGATGGCGATGGTCAGCCGGGTGCGTAAAGCAAGGGCCGGTGACGGACGCTACTACGCGCAGCAGATCCGCGCCGAAGACTGGCGCAAGGCTGTGTTTGAATGGATTGACCGTCGTGAGAAGCGCAAGCTGCTGAACGAGCAGGAAGCCGAACTGAAAGAACTGCGGGAGGCTGAGGGCAAAAAATGACTTGCCTTTTCAGAAACACCGGGGCTATAATTGCTCTCATAACTTCTAACTGGAGAACTGCTGATGCGTCCTACACTTGACTTCATACTTGCCGGTGCCGAGGTGGTTCGTTACCACACGGTAACCACCCTGCAGCGTGAGACCGTTGGTCATCACTCACACGGCGTTGCCTGTTTGGCGCTGATGATTGATCCCGAGGCCTCGCGCTCGCTTTTGCTCGCCGCGTTGTTTCACGACCTCGCTGAGCACCAGACCGGCGACATACCCTCCCCCGCAAAACGCGAATATGGCATCGGTGATCAGGTTGACAAACTTGAGCGCCGCCTCATGCTTGAGGCCGGTATCATGTTCCCTGAACTGAACCCGGAAGACGCCCGCACTCTCAAGCTGGCTGACATCGCCCATGGCGCGCTGTTTTGCCTGCGTGAGATGAGCCTAGGCAACCGCCGTATGCGCGCCGTTTACGACCGCTACATGAGCTACGCACACCAGATGGTGCTGGTCGGCTCGGCTAAGAGATTGTTCAACCTGATTGAGGAAATGCGCCATGAGTGCGAATGATAAACAAATTGGCGGCAACCACTACAAGAAGGGTGGTGAGGAGCACTGGGATCGCCAGTGGCGGCTCTACGGTCGCGGTTACTTCGTCGGCTGCATCACCAAATACGTCGAGCGTTATCACGAGAAGAACGGCGTGCAAGACCTGCAGAAAGCGCAGCACTTCCTTGAGAAGCTGATTGAACTTGAGAACCGCGCCGCTGATGAGCGTTGCGGCAAACCCGCGCCCGGTGAAGTCCTTTATGTCACCAGCCTGGATGAACTCGTCGGTGAGGCGACTCCCGGTTACGTCAATCAAGACAGATGAGCACTTGGGTGTTTGATACCGAAACCCTGCCTAACCGCACCCTCTTCTGCGCTAAGAACGTAGAGTCGGGTGAGTGGTTTGACCTGTGGCGTCATGAGCCTGACGCCCCGGCTCGACTCATGCGGTTCGTGCAGCAACCGGACGCGACGTTCATCGGCTTCAATAGCAAGTCGTTTGACAACGTCGTGGTCGCGGCGTTCTGCCTTGGTCGCAGCGAGATTGAGATCAAGCGTATTGCGGATGACGTCATCACCAACCGGGTTGCGCCTTGGGCAGCGATGCGTAAGTTCAACCTGCGTGACGTCATCACCGATGACATCGACTTAATTGAGGTCGCGCCGTCGTTCGTGGGTTTGAAAGCCTACGGCGCTCGCATGCACATGCCCCGGCTGCAAGACATGCCGCTGGCGCATGACGCAATGATCTCGGTTGAGCAAGAGCCCATGCTGTTGGAGTACTGCCACAACGACGTTGAGACGACCGCCGAACTGCTGAACCAGCTAGAGAAAGAGGTCCTCCTGCGCGTTGAGATGAGCCGTCGTTACGGGGTTGACATGCGTAGTAAGTCAGACTCGCAGATGGCTGAGCAGGCGTACATCACCAGCATGGGTCTCAAGCGCAAAGACAACGAGGTGCCGAAGACCGTGCGGTACACGCCGCCGGGGTTCCTCAAGTTCATGAACGCTGAGTTGCAGGCGCTGCTTGACCGCGTGGCTGAGCACACCTTTAACATGAACCGCGTGACCGGCCACGTCCAGCTGCCCGACTTTTTAGGCGAGCAGACGGTAAAGTTCGGCACCGGCGAATACCAACTCGGCGTGGGAGGCATCCATAGTGTACACGACAAGCAGGTTTGCTACGTCGCTGGCGACGCCCACATCATGTGTGATATTGACGCCGCCAGCTTCTACCCCAGTATCATTCTCGAGTGCGGTTTCATACCTGCCAGCTTGGGCGCTGACTTCGTCCGTGAGTATAGAAAGATCTACGAGCGCCGTCTGGATGCCAAGCGTTCTGGTGATAAGACCACGGACGCAACGCTCAAGATTTCTTTGAATGGTACGTTCGGCAAGTTGGCCAGCAAGTACTCGGTGCTGTACTCGCCTGACCTGATGCTCGCCGTTACGCTGACCGGCCAGTTCACGCTGCTCATGTTGATTGAGTGGCTTGAGCACGCCGGGGCGGAGACTCTTTCGGCCAACACAGACGGTATCGCTATACGCTACCCGCGTGAGTTAGACGAGACGGTGCAGCGCGTGGTGAGCCGATTCGGCGAGGTCTCGCGGTTCGCGTTTGAGTTCACGCCGTACCGGGTGTTGGCGATGAAAGACGTCAACAACTATATTGCGGTCAAACCCGACCGTCAACTCAAGGTGAAAGGCATTTATGCTCCGCTCTCACTCAAGAAAAACCCCACCGCGCAGGTGTGCTCTGATGCGGTGGGTCAGTGGTTGGCGACTGGAACCCCGTTTGAAGAAACAATCAGCGCCGCACCTTTCTGTGATTTTATCTCGGCTCGCAACGTCACCGGTGGCGGAGTTCAAGGCGGGCGAGTCAAATACGAGAAAAGGCTCGGTAAAGATGATAGTTGGAGCGAGCAGCCCGTGGGTATTGAGGGCGGAGAGTATCTGGGTAAAGTGGTGCGTTGGTATCAGTCAAACGACCCGGCGCTTGAACCCATCCGCTACCTTACCAACGGTAACAAGGTGCCTAAAACAGACGGCGCTCGCGCCTGCATGACGATGCTTGATAAAGTGACTCATCCGGCGGATCTTGACTACGTATGGTATCGCAAGGAGGCCATCAAGATCGCTATAGCCGTGGGATGTTCGGCTTACCTCACTGCTGAGGAGCACGCCCTCGTAGCCCCACCACCCAAAGCCCCTAGGAAGAGCAAAAATGGAACAAGGTAACACACGAACGGTGTTCGTCGTTCAAGTCGACAACACCAAAGACCTGTCAGACGCGAAGCGTTACGGCCAGTTGCGCGCCGTGTTTGGCAAACCCCGCAAACCCTACGACACCCCCGGCATGATCGCCAAGGCGCGTCGCGTGTTGACAGACTGGCAACCCGGCGACTACTTGTTGATGGTTGGCGACCCGACGCTGTGCTCGGTCTGTATGGCCGTGGCTAGCGAGCAGGAAGACATCATCAACGTGCTCAGCTGGGATCGTGACAGTTTTCAGTACATGCCTCAACGCTGGGACTTCGGCCAGATGGGTATGGACTTTGACGATTTCGAAACGGCGGAAGACTAACCGCCACAACCCAAGAAAGGAGAACAAAATGTCAAAAGAGAAAGCAGTGCCCTCGTGGCAAGACACCCTGCGTAAGGGTAAGCAGTCGGTACCACCCCGCCTCGTGATTTACGGCGGGCACGGTATCGGTAAATCAACGCTGGCCAGCCAGTTCCCCAGCCCTATCTTCATTAGCACCGAAGACGGTTTGGACTCACTGGACGTAACCAGCTTCCCCCGCGCGACCCACATCAATGAAGTGGTTGAGAGCATCAAGACCCTCATCAAAGAGGAGCACGAGTTCAAGACCGTGGTGATTGATTCGGTTGACTGGCTGATTGAGCCGCTCATCGTAGGCAACGTAGAGGCGTCACACGATGCCAAAGACCTCGCCTATGGCAAAGGTCAGATGCTCGTCGCTGAGGAGTTTCGTGAGATCCTGCAGGGGTTGGACGTGCTACGCTTGAAGCGCGGTATGAACGTCGTACTCATTGCTCACGCGGCGGTGGTCAAGTTTGAAGACCCCCGCACTGAGCCGTACGATCGTTACCAGCCCAAGCTACCGAACCGTTGTAACGCTCTGTTGCAAGAGTGGGCCGATGTGATCGCGTTTGCCGCGTTCAAGGTCATCATCCGTAAGGCTGACACTGGTTTCAACAACCAGAAGACGCGCGGCGTGACGACCGGCGAACGGCTGTTGCATTTCGTCGAGAACCCGGCCTATGCTGCAAAGAACCGTTACAACTGTCCCGACGAGATTGAGATGTCAATCGCAAATCTCGAGAAACTCATCCCCATCGCCAAGTAAACCTTAAGGAGAAATCATCATGGCAAAGTTTGGATTCGACGTCTCTGACGTCACCCCCGACACCGGCGCAACCGGTGGTTCTTACGACCCGATCCCGGAGGGCGAGTACGTGCTCAAGGCGCTTGATGCCGAAGAGAAAGCCACCAGCAAGGGCGACGGCTCGTACATCAAGGTCAAGTTCGAGGTCGTCAAGGGTGAGCATGCCGGTCGCCTGTTGTGGCAGAACTTCAACATCAACAACCCGAGCGAGAAGGCCCAGCGTATCGGTCGCCAGCAGCTGGTTGCGTGGGCTACAGCCTGCGGGAAGCCGGAAGCCGACGACACCGACAAGTTGCTCGAGAAACCGTTCCGCGCCGCAGTCTCGATTGAGAAAGGCACCGGCGGTTACGCGGATAGCAACCGCATTAAGGCGTTTTTGTTTGAGCAGGAAGACGCACCGGCTCCCAAGGCCGCTGCCAAACCCGCTGCCAAGGCCGCACCCGCTGCCCCGGCTGCTAAATCCGCCAACCCTTGGGACTAAGCCATGGTAGCCATTCCGCCCAAACCAGAGCAGCAGATCATCAATCGGATCTACGCTGCTATTCAGAAAGAGAAAGCAGATCCTGATCTGTACCTCGGGCGGCTTGGCTCGTCTTTTATAGG